>Ga0187872_10000484_pt1 | contig 46308 bp, 48 predicted proteins | sample June2016WEW_16_4_FD_132973 | JGI IMG/M metagenome (GOLD analysis project Ga0187872, IMG submission 132973) | Peatland microbial communities from SPRUCE experiment site at the Marcell Experimental Forest, Minnesota, USA - June2016WEW_16_40 | ecosystem: Environmental > Terrestrial > Soil >...
AAGAACCTGCCGGCGATCACGATTGCCGACAGCGACAAGCTCGAAGTGGGCGACGTGGTGCTGGCCGTGGGCAACCCGTTCGGCGTCGGGCAGACCGTTACGATGGGGATCGTCAGCGCGCTGGGGCGGGGCGGCTTTGGCATTAACAACTACGAGAATTTCATCCAGACCGACGCGGCGATTAACCTGGGCAATTCCGGCGGGCCGCTGGTTGATGCCGAAGGGCGGCTGGTGGGAATTAACACCTGGATTATCAGCGGGAGCGGCGGCTCGCAGGGGCTCGGGTTTGCGGTGCCGATTAACATGGCGCGCTACGCCATGGAACGTCTCATCAGCGATGGCAAAGTCACGCGCGGCTATCTGGGGCTGGAGCTGCAGCCGGAAATGACGCCCGAGCTGGCCAAACAGTTCAGCCTGCCAGACATGAACGGCGCGCTGGTCACTACGGTGCGCCCGGATTCGCCCGCCGGGAAGGCCGGCTTCAAGGAAGGCGATTTCGTCACCGAGTTCAACGAGCAAAAGGTTAAGGACATGCGGCAACTGCGCCTGATGGTGTCCCAGACCGCGCCGGGCAGGAAAGTGACGCTGCGAATCCTGCGGGACGGCAAGGAGAAGACCCTGACCGCCACGCTCGGCGAGATGCCCAAGGAAGCGCTGGCGCGCAACGGACAAATGCAGCCGGGCGAACGCGGCCAGTCGAAGACCGACGCACTGGATGGGGTTGAAGTGAGCGATCTCGACGCCCAGGCGCGGCGCGAGGCCGACGTGCCCGGTAATGTCCACGGCGCGCTGGTCACCAATGTGGATCAGAACTCCAACGCGGCGGAGGCCGGATTGCGCGCGGGCGATGTAATCGTCGAAATCAACCGGCAGCCGGTCCGCACCGCGGACGAGGCGGTGGCCTTGAGCGAAAAGGCCAAAGGCGACCGCATCCTGCTGCGGGTCTGGCGCGGCGGCGAGGGGCGCGGCGGGATGCTCTTTCTGTCCGTGGACAACACCAAACGGAAATAGGCACTGCGCGTGAAACGTGAAACGTGAAAGGTTTATGACATTGAAATGGAATCTGGTCACCAAAGGCATGCGCCCGCACGCGCAATTACAAACCAAGCTCGAGCAGAAGATCGCCAAGCTGGAAACTCATCTTGAGCACTTCCCCTCGGACGCGGTCCACTTGCAGGTCAGCCTGGAGCGGCATCCGAAGCGGGTCTGGTTCGCCACTGCGCTGACCCTCCGTTTGCCCTCGAACGTCCTGCAGAGCAAGAAGTCCGGCCCGGACCCGCTGCCCGTGTTTGACCAGGCCGTGAAGGCCCTGCTGCGCGAGGTGGCGGTGCTCAAGTCCGCCTTGCGGCGCGAGAGCGACTGGCAACGGGTGGCCCGCCGGAAGCTTTGACAGTGGACAAACGCCCGGCGCCAGGCATTTTGTCTGGAGCAGCACGGCGGTTTGTGCCGTAATCAATCACCTTCGTTATGCCGGTGCAATATAAAGACTACTACGAGACTCTGGGTGTGCCCCGCGGCGCCAGCGACGCCGACATCAAGAAGGCTTTTCGCAGGCTCGCGCGCGAATACCACCCGGACGTCGCCAAGAACAAGAAGCAGGCGGAGGAGAAGTTTAAGGAGATCAACGAGGCTTACGAAGTCCTGGGCGACCCGGCCAAACGCAAGCGCTATGACGAGCTGGGCGCGAATTGGCGGTCCGGCGCCGATTTCCGTCCTCCGCCCGGCTGGGAATCGTTCGCGCGAGGGCGGACTTCCGCCGGCCGGGGGCCGGGCGGCGCGGAATATGAGTTTCACTTCGGCGGAACCGGTTTCAGTGATTTCTTCGAGCAATTCTTCGGCTCGAGGGGCGGCCAGGGCGCAGCGGGGTTTGGGCGCGGCGGCGGCTTTGCCGAAGCAGAAATGGGCGCCGAACGCGGCCAAGACATCGAAGGCGACATCCTCGTGACGCTGGAAGAAGCGATGCGCGGCTCGGTCCGGTCGGTTTCCGTGCGGCACGCGGTTGCGTGCGACCCGTGTGGCGGCACCGGCCAGCGCAACCGCCGCCCCTGCACCACCTGCGGCGGCACCGGACAGGTTGCCAAGACGGAGACCTACCAGGTAAAGATTCCGACGGGGGTCACGGAGGGCCAGCGATTGCGCGTCGCCGGCCGCGGTGAAGTCGGCGTGGGCGGCGGCCCGGCGGGCGACCTCTACCTGCGCGTGCGCCTGGCCCGGCATCCCGATTTTGAAGTGGAAGATCACAATCTGATCTACCAGGCCGAAGTCGCCCCCTGGGAAGCGGTTCTGGGGGCGAACATTTCCGTGCCGACGCTTAATGGGCAGGTGAGCATCAAGGTGCCGCCGGGAACGCAGAACGGCCAGAAACTGCGCGTGCGCGGGCGCGGTCTGCCGGAGCGCGGGGGCGGGAATGGTGATCTGATCGTCGAGACCCGGGTCGAGGTGCCGAAGCGGGTTACGGATTCCGAGCGCAAGATGTGGGAGCAACTGGCGCGCGAGTCGCGGTTCAATCCGAGGGAGTAATATCCCGGGAGGGCGAGCGTCCTCGCGAGCCCCATCTGCCCCTCCTAATCCTAATCCTAATCTCGGCTCCGTCCGCTGCGGCCAGCGCTCGCGAGGACGCTCGCCCTACCGGGACCTGCGCCCGACCAGTCCCGCCCGCAACACGACGCGAGTACCGATGCTCACACCGAGGACCTTTGCCGCGGAACCGCCGTTGAGAGCGATCTCGAGGAAGCCGCTTGAACCCACCAGCGCAACCGGCCTCTTGGGCGGCACGGCTTGATAGCAGGTTCTCAGGGGGCAAAGCCGGCGGCGCTTGGCATAGACCTCGCACGAGGCCCGGCCTGAACTCTCCACGAACCTCCCCTCTCCCGGCCTGCGGCCACCCTCTCCCCGCGTCGCGGGGAGAGGGCAGGGAGAGGGGCGCGTCTTGGGAGGTTCATCGCTCGTGAGCAGGTCCGAACGGAACAAGGGGCTTCCCAGCAGCCTGCTCTCCAGGTTGGTGATCGCGTTGCCGAAGCGGTCAACATAGACCACCTCACCTTCAATTCTGCCCCGCCGCGCCCGTGGCTCAGGCCAATCCAGGCGCACAAAGTCCTTCAGGGCCGGGCCGAACTTCCGGATCGGCACGCCTCGACTCAAGTGGGCCGCGACTGGGGCAAACACGTCCCGCCCGTGGAAGGTCGGGCTGACCGGTTGCAGAAAGTAAGCCTCGTTTTCCAGGGCGTGAATCGCTCTGATCTTCTCTTTGGCCAAGGCCCAGGATAGCACACCGTTGTCCGGCCCGACGAAAACAGCCTTGGCCGTCTGCACCGCGATGGCCTTCCGGCCACTGCCGACGCCCGGGTCAACGACGGCCAGATGGATGGCGCCTTTGGGGAAAAACCGGTGGCTGGCGGCGAGCGCGAAGGCCCCGCTGCGAATGTCGCCCGGCGGCACGTCATGGGTCAGGTCAACGACTCGGGTCCCGGGCGCGAGGCTCGCAATGACACCTTTCATCGTGCCAACGAACCAGTCGCCCGTGCCGAAATCCGTGGTCAGTGTAATGACGCTCACGGCCTGGAGGGTAGCTCACCTCGTCCGCGCGCGAAACAAAGAAGCTGCCCAACGCCCAATTCTCGATTTGGGACCTCTGCAAAACGGCGTAGCGGCTTTCGGCAGAAAGCCGGACTATTCAATTCACAGAAGGAATGCGGCGCTCGGTGCGAGACGCCGCTACGTCCGCACAAAATGCCGAGAGGCGGGGCCACGATTTACGATTAGCGATGCTCTGGTCCCGACCAGGGGAGAGGGCGGCGACAAGGCAGAAGGCACAATGTAGAATGTCCCGGCGGGCATTGCCTTTAGGCGGCGACCCATATAGGCTCGGCACATGGGCACGCTTTACTACGGCCACAACCTGGACATCCTGCGGCGGTATCTGAAGGACGAAACGGTGGACCTCGTCTATCTGGACCCGCCGTTCAACTCCGCCCAAAACTACAACGCCTTCTTCCACGAGAGGAACGGCCTGGGAGTCTATGAATCAAGACGGCTACCTAACTAACCACTGCCAACATTGCGGCGGGGGGATTGAGTTCCCACAAGACGGCGTTGGCGCAGAGATAGAGTGCCCTCACTGCAAGCGCTCAATAAAACTGGTCATGCCGCCGGCACCAAAGGAAGCGACTCCTTCCGAGGGGCAACCTGCGCCTCAGGTGCAACTATCACCTGCAGGGCTGCTCTTCCTCAGTAAGTTCCTATCTCCTTCCGAAATCGGCGCTCTGGGCGGCGATCAGCGCTGGAGCTCGGTTCTCGACGAGCATCCCACAGCGGTCATTGCCCACTTCTTGGAGGGCGGTTTGCTTGAGAAGGTTACTCCGGATTTGGTCTCTCTCCTGTGCACGAAATCAAGCTACGACCTGAAGACCCTAGCCAAGGAGAGAGCCAAGGAGAGAGGTTTACCTCAGTCCGGTACGAAGCCAGTCTTGGCGAGACGGCTTGCGAAGGCAGATCCAGCGGGGATGGCTCAGCTCTTTCGCGGCAAGACGTATTTATCTTGCACCCGGGTCGGTCGCGGGCTTGCTGAGCGGTTCCTGGAAGCGGGCGCTAAGGCCCAGCAGGAAGCCCAAGATCAATCCTTAGCCGCCCTACGGCAGCGACAAGTTGAGGAGGCGTGCCGAATAGTCGCGACCTTTGAAGCTTCACGTGTTTTTGGCCGTGGCCTTGGAATCGACTGGCAAAGGTACGAACCAACCCGGGATAGTGCCATCTTGCGCCTGATCTTTTCCGAAAGCCTTGCGCGCCATGCTAAGCTTGATGAGAAAGCGCTGGCGAATCTCCGGGTTGCTGCGGCAATGATGCAGCTCTGGGGGACGAACAACCCGAGGCCATACTTAGAAGAGGGTCTGAACTACGATGAAGTTGATTGGTCGGTTGAAGCCATGATGTTGCTTTCCCGAGGGCTCGGAATAGTTGGGCTCCAAGCAATGAAATCTGCAGGGATACAGAAAGTCAAGGTGCTGGGGTCCGGGGTCCGGGGTCGCTGTTTAGCGTGTAGATCCGACGATCAGGTGGTTTACCTCATTGACCGTGCCCCAGTCCTGCCCCATGAGGTATGCAGTTGCCACTCCGGCTGTGGATGCATCCTCGTCGCGGTGAGATAGACCTAGACATCACCCAACTAGCCACGTCCCGGCGTTCCCTTTGGCCGAGAGCAAAGCGCGCGGAAGGCAGTCGCGCGCAGCAAGGGGTCAACACAAAAGCGGCCCCTCTTTACTGGCTGTGGCCTGAGTCAACCGGGGGCGGGTTGTCTCGGGGACCGGGGCGCTTGACCCAGCGGAGGCGCTTGTAGCGGGTCTGCCGGAGCAGCGCTTCGAGCCGGGAGAACGGGTCGAAATGGACGTGGGCGCGGGCCGTGAACTGGATGGTCTGGGTGGGCGTGTCTGGCTCGTGGGGATCGTTGAAGCATTCGACGGTGTGGGTGTAGATGCTGCACCGCTTGTTGGACTGGAGCTTTTTCCTGACAACGGTGTGCCGAATGCGGAACTCGGCAGGCTCGGCGTAAGGCTCGTCGGGCTGGCTGATGCGGGCGGTTATTTCGAGGGTGGGAATGGGGTGAGTGGCAAGCAGCATAGGCTGGGGGGGCGTGATGCGTGATGCGTGATGCGTGATACGTGATGCGTGAAACGTGAAACGTGATGCGGGGTGCGTGAAACGTAAAACGTGAAATCGGGAGCTGGTCAGCGGTGGGCGGCGCGGAGTTTGAGGCGGGCGAAGTCTGCGAGGAACTGGGCGCGGTCGCCTGTCAGGTAGTGCTCGGGCAGGTAGCGGCGGTCGGAACAGGCGAGGACGGCGGCCAATTCCTGCAAGGCGAGCAGGTCCGGGTCGAGCGGATCAATGAACGAGTTCACCGCTTCCTCGAGGTCGGCGCGCTGGACGTCGTCGTCCCGTTTCGCCAGCACGGCGCGTTCTTTGGCGCGGATGAGGATGGATTCCACGTCGCTGCCGGTGAGAGGCCGCGAGCCGAGGTTCTGGCGGATGTAGGCGAGGATTGGCTCGGTCAGGGCAATCTTCTTGACCTTGGCGACGGTGGTAAAGAGTTCGACCACGTCGTCCGCCCCTTGGGCCGGGAAGAGCGGAATGCAAAGCCCAAAGCGCCCCTGCCGTTTCATGTCAATGGACAGCAGGTCCGGCCGGGAGGTCATCGCCACCCAAAGCTCGCGCCCGCGCAGGGTGGAATCGCCGATGTGCGCGGCGAAGGCGGCGAAGACGCGCCCGGAAACGCCGCTGTCACCGTCGGCTTCGCGGTCGCCGAAGACGGCATCGGCTTCGTCCACGACCACAATGACCGGCCCCAGGGCGCGGATGGTCATCAGAATGCGCGCCTGTTGGCGTTCGGTATCGCCGACCCATTTGGAGCGGAACTCGCCCATTTCCATGACGGGGAGGCCACATTCGCTGGCAAAGCAGTCAATGAGAAAGGATTTGCCTACCCCCACACGGCCCGGCACGAGGACACCGCGCTCGATCACGTCCGTCTTGCCATTCTTGATGAGCCAGGCCAGCTCGCGCAGCCTCTGCTTGGGTGCGACATGTGTGGCCACAAGGTCGAGGTTCACGCCGGGCTTCGGGTCTATGAAGCGCACCAAACCCTGGCAGTATTCCTCGATGAGGCGCTTCTTGCTGGCGGTCAGATGTTCCTGCGTGACGCGGATGCCATTGCGGATGGCCTCGGCGAGGAAGTGGCGAATGCGCAACAGGTTCAGCCCCGAGGTGCGCGCGGCCAGCTCTTCGGCGGAGAAATCGCTCCAGTTGGAGAAGGGCTTGCCGTCCGCCATCTCTTCGGCCCAGCCGGATTGGAGGAAGCGGAGCCGCTCGTCGGCGTCGGGCAATTCGATGCGGACCTGGGCGACATAGGGGTTTTGGAGCAGGCGCGCGCTGAGTTCGTCGGCGGTCTCGGTGACTAGCACGACGCCGATGTCGAGCCGGGCAAGTTCCGGCGCCGCAGCCCACTTGAGGAACGTCACCAGGTTCATGCGTTCCTCCATGCTGGCATTGGCTTCCTCGCAGGCGGGGATCAGTTTCTCGGGGAAATCAATGACCAAGGTGATGCCGCGCCACTTTTCTTTCTCTTCGGCGACGCGCAGGAAGAACCGGCGGAGCAGGGGGGCCAGATGGAGGAGGTCCCGCGGCGGCCCGGAGGCATGGAAGTTGGTGTTCTCGACGTTGTCATAGACCTCGAGCCACTCGAAGAAGCGTTTCTGCATGTCGGCGGAGCCGAAGGTCAAACCGTCGCTGATGTCGTAGAAGAGGAGGCAGGCGCGCTCGGGGAAGAGCCGGCGCACGAGGAAGGTTTTGAGCGGGACGTAATTGACGCTTGAGTCGTCCTGCACGGGGAACAGATCAAAGATGTTGCCGTGGAGGATAAACAGCGAATAGGTGCCGCCGTTCCAGCGGCGCGCCAGTTCGAGCGCCCAGCCTTTCAGAGGGAGGCGGGATGGCGTTGCGGTGGTTGCGGTTGAGGATGGTGGAGCGGTGGAGGATTCAGTTTTCATGGGGAGGGAAGGTGAAATCCGAAATCCGAAATCCGAAATCCGAGGACCGAAGGAAATCCGAGGGCCGAAATCCGAATTTGTCCCCGAAGGGCACGCCCGGTTGCCGGCGGACAGTGGCTCCATAGCACAGACTGCGAGTGGCGGTGCCTGGACGCGCTACAGCCACACGAAGCGCGATTCTTCGGGCTTCTTTCGGGCTTCGGATTTCGGATTTCGGATTTCATCATGCCTGGCGCTGACGGTCGGGGTAGCGCTTCTTGAATGGCACATTCTGAATGATGGGTGGCGGCGGAGCCGGCGCGACGGGCAACGGAGCCGCGGCCGCCTGGTAACCAACCCGGAGATCCGTGGCAGGCATGTCGCCGACGAGGTCCTTGAACTCATCCATCTCGGAGAGCCATTTGTTGGTCTGGTCCAGGTGTTCGACGGTGGCGTCAATGCGGGCGGTAAGGGTCTCGGCGTTCTTGGTGGCGACAGCATCGGCGCGGATGAGCTTGATCTGCTGGTCGAGGCGCTCCTGCTCCGCGACGACAAGAGCGAGGTTGGCCTCGGCCTGCTCGCTGCGTTGCTGACGTTTGCGCAGCACTTCCAACCGCTCGAGGCGCGAGCCCAGATAGCGTTGCCTGGTGTCCAGGGCGTCGCTGTTGCCCTTGGCTTTGAGGGCCTCGACTTCGGTGTTGAGGCGGGCGGCTTCGGCTTCGGCGTCCTTCAAAATGGCCGGCACGTTTTCGCTGCGCTCGGTCGCCAGAAACTGCTCGAGCGACTCCTGAATGCCCAACAGGCGCAGGTAGGTCCACATCAGCTCGTCCAGCTTGCGCAGGCGGGGGTCGGTGGCGGGGTCGGCGGAGGCCAGCAGATTGTCCGCGCTGGCGGTCTCGATGTCGTGGCAGACGGCGGCGAGGCGGGTGTAGCATTCGCGGCGAACCGGCGAGAGGGAGGCGATGAGGGCGTCCCGGCGCTGAACGAAGGCGGCGACCTTTTGCACATCCTCCGCGCGTTTGGCGGCTTCGCGGCGGTGGTCCACCCAGCGGCGGAAGAACGGGAGGTCGGGCAGATAAATCCAGCCCAGCGTATAGCAGGTTACGCCGGCAATGAGCGGCAGCATCATCCCGCTCATGAAGCCCGCCCCCAGCGTGAGCAGCCCCAGCGCCGCGTGTTGCGGGCTTTTCAGAAACTCGCGATGATAATTTGGCGCTTGCTCGTCCATGCGGTTCTACGCGGGCAGTCTAGCGCAGGCGAGAATTGGGGGACACACAAAAGTTCAGCGGCTAGACCTTTACGCCATGCGGGGCGGGGGATTCCTCTTCGAGCCGATGGAGCAGCGCCTGGCAGAAGTTAATGAACCACGGCTTGCGGCGGCTTTCCTCCGGCGGCTCGGCTGGCCGTGGCACCTTCAGAATCTCCACCAGCCGCCCCGGGCTGGGGGCCATCAAAAACACGCGGTCGCCCAGGTAAACCGCCTCCTCGACCGAGTGGGTCACCAGAAACACCGTGCTTTTCTGTTCATTCCACAGTTCGATGAGCAGTTCCTGCATCCGCAGGCGGATGCCGGGGTCCAAGGCCCCGAAAGGTTCGTCCATGAGCAGGATGTGCGGCTGGAGAATGAGCGTCGCGGCGATGGCCACCCTCTGCTGCATGCCGCCTGAAAGCTCGGATGGGAACTTCTTCTCCGACCCTTCCAGGCCGACCTTCTTCACCCATTCCTGCGCGCGGGCGATTCGGTCCGAGCGTTTCACCCCGCGCAACTTCAGCCCGAAGGCGACGTTCTCGAGCACATTCAGGTGTGGCAGCAGCGAGTACTTCTGGTCCACCAGGCCCCGGTCCGGCCCCGGTTCCTGCACCGGCTTGTCTTGCACGAGCACTTGGCCACTGGTCTGGGGGAAATGCGGTTTCAAGCCGGCGATGATGCGCAGGAGGGTGGACTTCCCACAGCCTGAGGGACCGACAATCGTGATAAGCTCACCAGTGTTGGGCAGGTCTTCGATGGTGAAGTCGATGTCCTGAAGCGCCAGCTTGGCATCCGGTCCGTGGCCGAAGGTCTTGGAGACGTGCTTGAAGGTCACTACGTCCGGGGGCGCGAGCAGCCGCTGTTCCGGCGGAGCCGCGAGCAAGCCCTCGGCCTGGTCGGGCTTCGCGTGATGAGGCGCGGCACCGTCGCTGGGATGACTGGCTTCCGGCATAACTCACTCTTCCGTCTTGCGGTACGGGAAGAGCAATTCACCCCCCAGCCGCCACAACTGGTCGCAAGCCACGGCGATCAACACAATCACAAGGATAATCGCATAAACCGAGCCGGTTTGACTGCGCCGGGTGGAGACATCGATCAAGCCGCCGAGCCCATACTCCGGCCGAACAAAAACTTCCGCCATAATGATCCAACCCCAGCCCACGCCATACACACCGCGCATGTGGTCCCAGATGTTGGCCTGGGCTACGGGGAACAGAACGTGTCGGACCAGTTGCCATTGTGATGCGCCTTTCGTGACCGCCACATCCAAGAAAGCAGACGGCACGTCGGCGATGTCCTTGATGACTAACGGCAGCAACGCGACGAAGCAGCCGATGAACAGGAATCCCATCTTCTGGGCTTCGCCGGTGCCGAACCATGTCATGCTCAAGGGGATAAGGACCACGATGGGCACGTAGGTCCCCGCCAGGGAGAGGGGCCGAAAGAATGCGGCGACTGACGGGAAGGTCGCCATGTAAACCCCCAGGGGCAGAGCCACGAGGGCGGCCAGCCCAAAGCCGGCGGTCACCCGGAGCCATGAATAAAAGGCGCTGCGCACCAGGCCTTGTTCCAAGTGCAACGGCTTGAAAGCACTGAGGACTTCCGTCGGGCTGGGCAAAATGAGCGATTGGATCATCCGCTTTTCCGGCTGGCCGCGGGTGACCAACCACCAGGCCACCAGGACGACTCCAATAAACAAGGCCGTCAGACCTATCATCTTGGCTGAAGGCAAGTCCCCACGGACCCGCAGTCTGGTCAGGCGAACGACCAGCGTCAGAACCACCACGAACACCACGGCGAAGATCAGGAAGCGGAAGGATTCTGGCATATGGCATAATGCCCCGCTGGGGCCGGGGTGCTCGCTTGTCCCGTTACTATTGACACTTGGCCCTGAGGGCGCCGTGCCTCGTCTCGGTTTCGAAAACGGGTCATTGCTTGTCTATGCGTGCCGGCCGAAGGCTGGCACTAGTCGCCTGGTTCGGGCCAACTCGGACTCAGGACCCGGATTCGAGCGGGAAGACCTTGACCTCAACGCGGCGGTTCTTCTTGTTATGCTCGGCGTTGCTCGGGTCGGTGCAGCCCGGCAGCGGATTGTCCCAGCCGTTGCCGACCACCTTGAACTTGTTCGGGTCGAACTGGTACTTGTCCATAATGGCCTTGCGCACGGCGTCGGCGCGGTCGTAGGAGAGCTGCCGGACCAGGTCGGTGGGGACGATGCCTTTGCGGCTGGCATCGGTGTTGCCCTCGATGATGATGTAGGCGTTGCCGAACCGCCCGGCGAGCTTGCCGATTTCCTCCAGCGTGGCCGGGATGGTCGTGTCATACTCCGCGTTGAGGACCGATTTGTTCGGCTCGAAGGCAACCTGCACCGCCTTGGTCAGCACCTGGCCGGCGCCCGCCTCGGCGCTCATCTTCATCAGCGCATCGGGTTTGAAGGTCGGCTGGGAGAGGTCGCGCACATCCTTGTATTCCTCGGACATGGCGGCCAGGACCGTCGCCGCCTTGACTTTGGCCGCCGGCACGGAACTGCTGATCGTGCCCAGGGACTTGTAGATGGTCGAGGCGCTGTTCCAGACGACTTCAAAGCTCGCCGGGTTGAACGGGTCGAGGAAGAACTTCGCGTTCTCGCGATAGTTCGTCAGGTGGGCGTCGCCTTCCGTAATGCCGCCGTCCTTGCCGACCATGTTCTTGCAATCCTCCACCGGCAGGCTGAAGCCGGTGGCCAGCGCCTGGGCGGCCCGGCCGGGGTCTTTGCGCACCATATCCACGCCTTCCAGGATGCCGCGCACCAGGCCCGACACGATCTCCGGGTGGTCGCGGTAGAAATCGTTGCGCACTGCCCACACGTCGGCGATCAGGTGGTTGGCGGTGCCGGTCGTCACCACCAGGCGCGAGCCTTTCAGCTTGTCCGTGACATTATAGATGTCCGGCGACCAGCCCACGAACGCGTCGTAGCTAGGGTCCTGCACGAATATCTTCGCCGCCGAGGGCGCATCCGCTGACCATTTGAAATCAATGTCCCCCGGGTCGATGCCCGCGTCGATGAGCAGCGACATGATGAGATAATGGCTGGGCGAGTTCTGGGCCAGCACCACCTTCCTGCGCTTGCCGTCCTTGATCCGAAGATCGTTGACGCTGCGAATGTCGCCCCGGGCGACCACGCCGTCGCCGCCCGCCGAGAAGTCGATTTGCTGGCACACCACCGGCACCGTGCGCGAGTCCTTGACCAGTTCCGGCGCGAACAGCGCGATCATGTCCAGCGTGCCCCATAGGATGTGGCTTTGGCCGCTGGCGAAGAGGTCGCGCGCCTTCACGGGGTCGTCCACGATGGCGAGGTGAACATAGAAGCCATATTTCCTGGCGAAGACGCTTTGGTCACTCGGTTCCATGCCGGCGTTGGCCATGATGATGGGCGCCCAGCCGGGCCAGACGTTGATGGGGAACTCGACGACCGGCTTGCCGTCTTTCATCTCCTTCTTGTAGTCGCTGACGCCGCTCACCGCGGGAATCCCCGAGCGCTCGACCAGCGTCGCCACATTGGTGCCCGCCAGCAGCGGGATGTCCACCGGCACGGCTTTGGCCTTGGCGATGTCATCCCTGACCTTGGCGACGTCAACGGATACATTCTGCGGTTTGCTTTGGGGCGCGATCTTGTCCCACCAGCGGTACACTCCAAAGCCGACCACGGCCAGGAGCACAATTGTCAAAACTATCTTTCCACGTGTTGTCATAGCATTAAGGGGATTGGGGTGATGGAGCACTGGAGTGGTGGAGTGATGGGAACAATCCCGCTCCTCCAACACGCCTCTGCTCCAACACCGTGTTCATTTGTCAGCACATTACTCCATTACTCCAATTCTCCGTCACTCCGTTTGTTCTTTTCATTGCTCCGGGATCTTCTGCCGTTCCGGTTGGGCCGCGGGGGCCGGCGTCGCCGCCGCCGCTTCGGGTTGCACCATGCCCATCTTCTTCTTGTATTCCTGGAACAGCGCCGCGCCCCGGATTTTGCGGGCTTCCTGCTCGCGCGCAATGCCCGAGCCCATTTCCTTGGCCAAATCGAGCGTCGCGCGCATCTGGCCCTCGCCGGAGGCCGCGGACTGCCGGAGCTGCTGCATGGACTGGCCCAGCTCGCCGCCCATCATGCCCTGCAATTCGGTGATCGAACTCTTCATCATGCCCGACAGGTTCTCGAGCGAGCGCCCGATCGCCACCTTGGCCTTGACCGCCTCGAATTCGCGCTGGAACTTCTGAATCTCACGCAGGCTCTCGGCGATGATCTCCGTGTTTTGCTTGTAAAGCTGCTCCAGGTTGTCCGCCTGGTCCTTGTTATCCTTCAAGTCCGCCTCCACCGTGGCCAGCTCGTCGGCGTAATGCGCGCCGTTGGCCTCGTCATTGGCCGCCGCCGCCGCCTGCAAGAGGCTTTGCAATTCCTCCCGCTGGCGCTCCTGCCGCTTGATCTGGTCCCGCAGCAGCGCAATCTGCCCGGCCAATTGGCCGTTGGCATAATGCGCTTTGTCGGCCTTCGCCTTGGAGTCGCGGATGCCGCGCTCGACGACGGCCTGGTTGATGGCATCGGTTTCAGTCGCCTGCTCCGCCATCAGGCCCATCCATATAAACAACCGCTTGATCGCTCTAAACATAGGTTTCCTTTCTATTGCTTGCTGGTTACTTCTTTTTCACCGGCTCCTCTTCTTCGAGGAGAATCTTGCGCTGGAGGATATACTCCAATTGCGTGTTAAGCTGCTTCTCGTCGGATGCCCCGACCACCGTCGCGCCGAGCTTCTTGACCCCATCGAACACTTTGGCATCCACGTCAAACGCCACGAAATGCACGGACACGGTCGTCTGCTTCTCCTCCGCCTGCTGCTTGAGCCTGGGCATGACCGCGGCCGGTGTCGGCCCCGCCGTGTTCATGCCGTCCGTGATGATCAGCACGTGCTTTCGCGAGAGGGGCGAACGCAGGACCCTCCGGGTGGCCACACTCAAGGCGTTGCCCAGCGGCGTGTTGCCGCTCGGAGTCGAAAAGCTCCGGGCAAACTCTTCCAGCGCCGCCGCATCGAACGGCCCGAACTTGACCGCCTCCCGCGCGCTCTCCCCGCTGAACACGAACAGACCGGCCTCGACCTTCCGGGGCGCGCCGCCTGCATTGTTGGTCGCAAAGGCCTGAATCTGCTTCGCCACCGCCGCCAGCGCGCGGTTGGCGATGATGTATTTGGGCGCGGACCGCCCCGTGCTGTCGCGCACCGAATCGTGCATGCTGCCGGAAGTATCGTAGATAATGGCCAGCGCCACGCCGTCCTCATCGGCGGCGCGGCAAGTTGTGCCCTGCTCCAGCGCCACCAGAGCGGTCATTACCGCGAGCGATAGAATAATCTTCATATTTAATCCGAGCCTTTCTCCCACTGCCAACCGCACGTAACCACGCACGATTAGCAATTGCGTTACACCGTGTCAACATCTCCTTTTATTGCCCCTCCGCATCTATAAAAGCTGCACGCGTTTGTAACCCTCTGGCCGCCCTGACCGCGACCTCACGAATCGCCAGCCGCGCGTAAATCGTAAATCGTAAATCGCCAATCGCCAATCGCCAATTTCTTGCAGCCAGCCCAAAGCCGTGGCAACCTTGTCCTGTGGTGTCTGCGGAACAACTTGTCGGCGCGGAATGGGCGGAATGGTACCGCCTGACCCCCGCCGAGCGCTGGGCCGAGAGCGAGAAACTCTGGGCCGGCTACCTGATGCTGGGAGGCTCGCTTGATCCCGAACCCGATACGCAAAGTCCTTTCTTCGATCCAAACGCACCGCGTCCGCGCCCTCCTCATGGGCGGACAAGCCTGCGTGTTTTACGGCGCAGCCGAGTTTAGCCGCGACACCGACCTCGCCATTCTGGCCGACGCCGCCAACCTCTCGCGCCTGCGCGCCGCCCTCGCTGCGCTCCAGGCCGAAGTCATTGCCGTCCCGCCTCTCCGCCTGCAATACCTCCGCCGCGGCCATGCCGTGCATTTCCGCTGCCGCCATCCTGAAGCCTTTCGGATGCGCGTTGACGTCATGTCGGTGATGCGGGGAGTTGACTCCTTCAACAAGCTATGGGCGCGCCGCGCCACCGTCACTCTGCCCGATGGCTTTTCCGCTGACCTGATGTCCCTGCCCGACCTCGTGAACGCCAAGAAGACCCAGCGCGAGAAAGATTGGCCCATGCTGCAACGCCTGGTCGAAGCCCATTACTTCCAACACCGCGCGACCGCCAACGCCAGCCAACTCGCCTTCTGGTTCCTCGAACTGCGCACACCCGAACTGCTGCTGGAATTGGCCCGGCGCCACCCCGCCTTGTGCCGGCGCCTCACGTCAAGGCGTCCCTTGCTGGCCTGCGCCCGGCTTGGCGACAACTCGGGCCTGGAACGCGGCCTGCGCGACGAGGAAGACCGTGAACGCCAGGCCGACCGCGCCTGCTGGCTCCCTCTGCGCCGCGAATTGGAAGCCCTTCGCCACCGACCGCGAGCCGCGCGTAAATCGTGAATCGCCAACCCCTCCCGCTCCCTTCGCGCCTTCGTTTCCAATCCTCGCCTCTCCGGGTCAGCCGGGCGGGGGTGGCAGTTTGGTTAAGTGAGCCTCACGCTCCCTCAACATAAATGGGTATGGCCGTCGAGAGAATCGCCTGTTTCCGATACGGATTCTGGCTCCCCTCCACCGCCCGCCGACTTACCAAATCCACCGGACGACCGAAAACCTCCGACAGCTTCTCCTGCAAATCCGCCCAATCCAGCAAAGTGACACAAGCCTCGGGCCGCAACCCGGCCAGTAAATCCACGTCACTGTCCTCCCGGAAATCCTCGCGCAACGCCGACCCGAACACGTCCAACCGCGCCACACCTCGCTCCCGGCACAAGTGGCCAAGACGCTCCCGGTCGAAATGCAGCCGGGCAGGAGCCTCCCGAAACGACCCGGCAGCAGTCGTCTGTGCACCCGGCGGAAAAACCTTTGCCTCAGCCATGCCAACAGCATCGCAGCATCCATTCCAACCGTCAACGCGCCAATTCAAGCCGAGGCCCCCCTCATCGAACCACACCTTCAGCCCGTCCTTCCGCAACCGCTCCGCCAACGGGCGCACCACCGCCTTGTCCTTCGCGCTGTGACTCAGGAATACGTCGTATTGGAATCCGATGGGCATGACAAAAGACGCATGACAAAGGAGTTGCGTAGAGCGGTTTAGGGTCCAGTAACAAATTGGCGAAACTCCTCGCTGACAGTCCACTTCACGTTGGCTTTGGTGAACTCACCAGATCGCACGGGCGACGTGTCGCAGTAGGCGACCCAAGGGATGGTGAATTCATCGGCGAGGTGCCGGTAGAAGTCGGGACGAAGCCTGAGCGAGCGGAGCTCTCGGCTCAGTTGCGGCAGGATAGGCATCCACTGGGGATTGCCGTAGCTCGCAAATCCAGCTTGCACGTTGCCGGTAAACTGGGCGATGTGGTTGTCGAAGACGATGGCTCCATCGTCATTCTTCTCACTCTTGTCGAGCAGATCGGTTGGGACCTTGGCAAAGCAGACGATGTGATGCGCGATGGCTTTGCCTCGATTGAATGCTCGAATGTGCATCAAGTGCTCAGGATATGGTGACCGCGGTGCCACAGGATACATGCTGGAAGGCGACGCCATTTCGCAGACGATTTCAGCCTCCAACTCAATGATCGGGTGTGTGAGGCGGTTCATTACGTCGCGGAGTTCGTAGTCCTCCATCGGCACAGACATGAAGTTGTGGCGCTTATAGTACCGCTTATCGGCAGCTTGATGCGCGGTGTCGCCCTGCGGGATGCTCACAGCGTAAGCGACATGGTCGGGTGCGGAGCCCAATGGGATCGGGATGATTTCGATGCTCTCGATCCTGGGCTGGATTCGTTGGATTACCTGCTCCAGCCACTCTTTTGAGAACTGTGTGCGATCCACCGGTGCAAGAGCCACAGGAAGATGTTTTGTCGTTGCGGTTCGGCCTTCAGCGATTTCGTAAATAATGAGGCCGCCAGCCGAGTTGGCGAAGGCGCTGACATCCTTCGTGATTTCGTCGCGCTTCTTATCGTCGCGTGCGAGGGCAGCGCCGTCCTTGTAGTCGAGGGAGATTGATTCTTCGACCCGCCCCTTGATGAGCGATTGAAGGTCAGCTTCGGTGCGCGGGATATTCATCGGGGTTCAATGCTGAGCCTAAAATGGTTTCGGGTCTTCACCGCCATGCGAGATCGCGCTGGGATGGGGATGCTCCACCACCGACTGGCAAATGTTCTGGCACAGGCGCTGAATATCCTGATCCGCCTCGGGCGCCAATTCGTTCTTGGTGCGCCAGTCTTCCTCAAGTATCAGGTTCGATTCCATATCACCGGTCTTCCACAGCACAACACTTGTGGCGAGCATACTCTCCCTGCTGCCCGAGGGAAGTCTTTTCGGGCGGAATGAACGTCGCTCGCTACGGCATGGCCCGGATGCTTGGACGCGCGGAACGCCGAGAGGACGGAGCGCCGGCATGTTGCCGGCTTAGGGCATTCGGATTAACCAGAAGACTAACCGGCCAATAGCCCTTTTCCCGCTGACCCCAAGCCCCCGTCTTTTCGATAACGTTAACGCAACACCCCAGTCCCCAAGCAATCCCTGGCAAGTGAGCTTGAGTCGAGCCGCTTGCCCCCTTAATGCCCTGGTGAGGGGATGCTGGTGGGACGGTGGGGGGATGGAGAAAGTCCTTTGTTTATCCTTTGTTGTTCCTTTGTTGTTCCTTTGTTTACGCCCTCTTTCTGCCCTCCCACCACCGGCAAACACCTTCCACGGTTGCCGCCTGTTGCTGCCAGGCTCCGGCGACCGGATCGGCAGTCTGAGCTTGCCGTTTGAGAGGCCCCTTGCCGGTCCGCGCAACCTGCGCCGCGAGCATCGGAAACCATTCCGCCGGCGATGTGTCCGGTTGGTCGGCCACCCGATTGGCCTCCTCCAACAGCGCCCTCTACATGCGACGGCCAAAGAGCAAAGTCACGCTTCAACTGTGCCGCAAGCCCGCGATTTGTCAAGCCCGGACGCCTGGAAGCCGTGCCGAGAATGTGGAATCGGGTATGGGTTGACACAATCCACAGTTTGGTGTCTGATGTGCCATGAACGAACCGAAAGGAATTCACATGATACGCAATGTTGTTTTCAGATGGTCGCAGGTTGCCGCGCTGGGTCTGTTGCTGCTGCCGGGGGGAGTCCTAACGGCAGCCGCTTCGGCCAAAACGCCGGTTATCCCCAAATGGGGCCGCTTCGAGCAGGTCTTCAAGAGCAGCGTGGTCTATTCGAACGCACTGCAGGACGCCTCGCTCACGGTGCTTTTCACCTCGCCGCTGGGCGACACCAGCGAGGTGGACGGGTTCTGGGACGGCGGCAAGACCTGGCGCGTGCGCTTCTCACCCGACCAGCCGGGACGGTGGAAGTTCAAGACGACGTGCTCCGACACGGCCAACTTCGAGCTGCACAACCAGACCGGCGAATTCCTTTGCACCGCCCCCATTGGGCTCACCCGTTTCCATAAACACGGCCAGGTGCGCGTCGCCCGCGACCAGCGGCATCTCGAACACGCCGACGGCACGCCCTTTTTCTGGCTGGCGGACACCGTCTGGACCGGCGCCCGCGCGGCTGAGCTCAAGGACTGGGAATTCTACGCGGGAACGCGCGCTCGCCAACGCTTCACGGTGGCACAATGGGCGGTGGCGCCCGGTGAGGACGTCGAAAAGGAGTCCGCCTACACCGGCTTTCCGGAACGCATTGGAATCAATCCCGACTTCTTCCAACGGCTGGATGCCAGACTGGACACGTTGAGCCAGGCGGGCATCCTGAGCGCGATTGTCCCGTTGTTGGAGTTGGAATCGCAGAAGAACGCGGCGATACCCTTGCCCGACGAGCAGGCGGAGTTGCTCGTTCGTTATGTCGTCGCCCGCTGGGGAGCGGAGCCGGTGGCCTGGCTGGTCGCGTTCGAGGGCGACACTTCAGCCAAGAACGTTGGGCGCTGGAAGAGAATCGGCCAGAGTGTCTTCGGCTCAAGAGCGCACGCGCCCGTCATTCTGTATCCCGGTGGGACGCAGTGGCTGTTCGACGAGTTCCGCGATGAGAAGTGGATTGACGTTTTCGGCTATCAAAGCGTAGCCGACGTTAGCGACGACGCTCTCAAGTGGACCTTGTCCGGGCCGTTTGCGGCGGAATGGAAAAAGGAACCGGCCCGCCCGCTGATCCCCTTTGTGCCTTACGAGAATGGCTTCGCGGCGCAGTCCAGCAAACGATTCAGCTCAGACGACGTGCGGCGCGCCATTTATTGGAGCGTGCTCATGATACCGACCGCCGGGGTCAGCTACGGCGCCCAGGGCGTGGCGAACTGGGACCCGACCGTCGGGCCGCAGCACGAACAAACGAAAGCAGCCGACCTGCCCATGTGGCGGAAGGCAATGTTCATGCCGGCCGGCAAGCAGATGGCGTATCTCGCCAAATTCATGAACTCGATGGACTTCTGGACTTTGCGCCCGCAGCCAAAAGCCATTGCCACGCAGCCGGGCGACCAGTCGCCGCGCCGGTTCATCGCCGCGGCCAGTAATGAAGCCAATACCCTTGCAATCGTCTATGTGCCGGAGGACCGCACGCTCGAATTGTTCCTCAATGTGCTGCCGCACTCGCCCTCAGTCGGCTGGTTTAGTCCGCGCACGGGCGAAACCAACCCCGCCGTGGCGGTGGTGGGGGGACGCTCCTGCCAATTCCCGACGCCTGATCCCGGCGATTGGCTGCTGGTGATAAAGGCCGGCAAATAGTTAAAGAGGAGTCCGTAGCATACGCTACACTCAGCACGTGTGGCGGCTTTCCCGCTCCCCATCTCATGGGGAGAGATCGGGGGGACACGGTGCGTAGTCTATCCTCCAGTCCGCCCTGTAACCTCAGCGTTGTACGCGCGCGCTGCCGCCTTTGACCAGCGCCTCCACTTCTTTGAGCGACGCCATGGACGTGTCGCCGGGCGTGGTCATGGCCAGCGCGCCGTGCGCCGCGCCGTACTCCACGGCTTTCTGCGGATCGTTGAACCTGACCAACCCATAAATCAGGCCGCTGGCAAAACTGTCGCCCCCACCCACGCGGTCCAGGATTTCCAGGTCTTGGCGGTTCGGCGCTTCGTGGAACTTGCCGCCCGCCCAGCAAATCGCGCCCCAGTCATTGCGCGTGGCCGTTTTGACCGCGCGCAGGGTCGTGGCCACGACTTTGAAGTTCGGGTAAGCCTTCACTGCTTTGCCGATCATCTTCTTGAAGGCCGTTACCTCAATCCGGGAGAGGTGTTCATCCGCACCCTCGACTTCAAAACCGAGACAGGCGGTGAAGTCCTCCTCGTTGCCGATCATCACGTCCACGTACTGGGCGATCTCCCGGTTGACCTCTTGCGCCCGCTTCTGGCCGCCGATGCTTTTCCAGAGCGACGGACGGTAGTTCAGGTCGTAAGAAACGATGGTGCCGTGCTTCCGGGCGGCTTGCACCGCTTCGAGCACGAGCTTGGGAGTCGTGTCGCTCAGCGCGGCGAAGATGCCGCCGGTGTGCAGCCAGCGCGCGCCGAGCTGGCCGAAGATGTGGTCCCAGTCAAAATCGCCCGGCTTAAGCTGGCTGGCGGCGCTATGGCCGCGATCGGCAATACCCACTGCGCCCCGCACGCCGAAGCCGCGCTCGGTGAAATTCAGGCCGTTGCGCACCGTCCGCCCTACGCCGTCATACGGCACCCACTTGATGAACTCCGTATCGACGCCGCCCTGGAGGATGAAATCCTCCAGCAGCCGGCCAACGTCGTTGTCCGCGAACGCCGTGCAGACGGCGGTTTTCAGGCCGAAGCAGCGCCGCGAGCCGCGGGCGACGTTGTATTCGCCGCCGCCTTCCCAAACCTTGAACTCGCGCGCCGTGCGCACCCGCCCCTCGCCCGGATCCAGCCGCAGCATGATCTCCCCCAGCGCGACCAGGTCGTATTTGCATGAGCCGTCCGGTTTGATGTCTAAAGTCGCCATAAGCCTCTCCTTCCAAGTTTCAGGAAAAGAACTCCCGCCCCCGCCAAATCTGAAACCAGCCCGTGTCGGAATTCAGTTCGACGAAGACGAATTCCTTGGCCGTCTGTCCGCCGCCGATGTCCGCATCGCGCCAGTAGTCCCAATACTCCACCTTCACGGGCGAAACTTTGCCGGTTGCCCCTTTGCCGTCGGTCGTTGTCTCAGATACCACGAGGACCGCCGCCTGGTATGACTCGCGCAGGTCGTTGATGCGCGAGAACGTTTCCTCGGCGCCGGACTTGTCGTCCGTCACCTTGAACAGCCCGGTCGTATCCTTTACCACACCCAGAAAACCCTCGGCAAATGCAAACTCATCATACAGCCGCAGCAGCAGCGCATCGTTCGCTCCGGCCTGGTTGGGCACGACGCGCAGCCGGGCCGTCAGGGTGTCGTCGGCGTCGGGGGACTTGGTGCTGACCCCGCGCAGGACGTAATCCGTAAACCGGAACTCCCGGCTCTCAATGCGCCGGGTGTATTCTCGCATCTCCTGCACCGTGAAGTTGTAATCGCCAAACTCGGGACCGTTGGCATAGGCGACGGCGACCGGCGAGCCGACCCGCAGATCGAGCGGATTGGCGAACGCGATGCCGGCGCCGTTGCCGCCGCCGTGGAGCCGCTCCAGAAGCATCTCCCAGAGCGTTTTGCCTTTCTTCTCAGGTTCCATCACTTATTGAGCTCATCAACGTTTGAACGCTGCTGCACTTCCAACGCCCCTGACCCAGGCAACCCGCGTGGCTTAATCAACTGATTAACCCGTTTGACTGAATTAGCCTCCCAAAATGGCCGCCACCACCCGGGCGACCACGTAGCAGAGACCCAAAATGAAAGACCCGACGACAATCGCCAGGGCCGTATTGCCCTTGTTAAGCAGATCGTCGAAATCCAGCTTGGGCGTAAGCTTGTCGAACGTGATGTAGCCGAGCACGATGAGGAGGATTGCCACCACGCCAAAGGCGACAGTGGCGACGAGGTCGGTCAGCAGGTAGTCAGGTAGATGTGTTTGCATAGAGTCCGTGTTTATCAGGTTGCGGTTTGCCAGCGTTTGAACCAAATCAGCCAAATAAAGAAGCCGGTCACGCCCAGCGCCGTCGGGACCGCCAGCAGCCAGAAAGCAACCGCTCCCATAGTCGTGGGGCGATTGCTGTAGGCCTGCTCCACGTAACGGTCGGAATACATCAAGTCCCGGTCCACGCCGGGCGGCGCATAATTCGGGTCGCGCGGCGCTTGTTGAGCCTCGAGTTGTTCCACGCGCGCCTCCAGTTGCTGGTCATTGGCCACCAGCGCCTGGTATCGCGCCGGGTCCATGTCGTAGCGATGATGATACGCCCACCAGGCCCGGTCATCGAGCGAGCGGTCCAGCAACCACCACCAGAATAAGCTGTTGTAAGGATCCTGATAAGTCACCCAGGGCCGCGACGAATAGGGATTGAACACGTTATAAATCCGCACGGGCCGGCTCGAAAGCGTTCCGGCATCGGGCACGTAAACCACGGGCCGGTAAGAATTCCCGGCGGGCGCGGAGAGCGGCGGCGACCGGACCCGGTACGACGGCGTGCTCGGGGTGGAGCGAGGCGACCCGCTCGGCGCAGTGGACCACGGAGCATCGCTCGGCGTGGCTGACGGCGGAAGCTGTGACTCCTTGGACCGCGTGAATCTCACCTTGCTGGCTTCCTCTTTTCGGGCCTGCGCGGCAGCGGTGTCAAAAGTGAACCGGTCCTCGCTTGAAACCGGCTTGGCCTTAAGCGCGGATTGGGTTGCTGTTGCCCCGCTGTCATTGCCGAAAGTGGAGGCAAAAGTGTGGCCTGCGCCGGAACTGTAACTTTTCGCGGAAGCATAGCTGTGCCGGCCATTGTCGCTCCAGGTTGAGCCGGAATTGTAGCTCTTGCCGCTGCTGGAACGGAAGTCTTTGCTGGTGCTGCTGAAGCTTGAACTGCGCGTGGACTCTCCACTCGAACTGTGGCTGCCGCCCGAGCTGAAACTGTGGCCGCTGCCCGAACTGGAGCTGTGGCTGGCCCCGAAACCAGAGCTGTGGCTGCCGCCGAAAGTCGAACTGTGCGAGGAGTAGCTGTGGCCGCCCCCGCTGCTGTAGCTTTTTGCTTCGCCGCGGAACGGAATCCCGCCTGCCAGCAGGGCCGCTGCCAGCACGCAAATCACTGTTCGCATTGGACGTTTCACGACTTCAACTGGCAGCATGATGCCACTGCCTGGCCGAAAGCCCATTACTTTTTCACACAAGTTTTGTACCAGGCGAGGGGACCGGTCTTGGAGATTGCTGAATACGAGGTTGCGGTTGGTACCCCGGCTAGGACTTGAACCTAGAACCAATTGATTAAGAGTCAACTGCTCTGCCAATTGAGCTACCGAGGCAACCAGCGTATTTACAGGCACTTACGCGTTACAAAACAGCCCGTAAAATAGTGCTTGTATCCCGCCTTTGTATCCTGTATAGTCTGACTTGATATGACAACTACACCTGATACAATGCGGGATACGAAACCGCCGAAAACGAACAAACGCACCGAGCGGCTTTCCCCTGATGGGAAATGGCGCTCGTTTCCGAAAGTCCATAATCTGTTGCAGTACTGCAGCACAGGACTTTACTTCGCACGGCTGAAGGTCAATGGCAAGCTCATTCGACGGAGCCTCAAAACTAAGACATTCGAGCAGGCCAAGCTCCTGCTTCACGACTTCATCACCAGAGAGCAGAAGCACCGGCACATCACCGGGGCGCCGGTCCTGTTCAGTGAGGCCAGACAGCTTTACGAGTCCACGCTGGCGAACGATCACACATTGGCAGAGCAAAGCCGGTACTACCGCCGCAACTGCATAAAGCGGTTGCTGAAAAGCTGGCCGGAACTGGACGGGATGAAACTCCGGGCCATCACTCGGGCGCAATGTGAAGGATGGTCAAGCAAGCTGGCCGGGGAAGTGGACGCGCAGTACTTCAACAACATCCTCGGCACGCTCAAGGCAATTCTTGACCGGGGCGGAATAGTCCATGACAGCAACAGCCCGCTTGCCACGATCAAACGCATGGGGATTGAACTTTTGCCGCCTGTCCTGCCTGAGCCGGAGCAGTTTCTAAAGTTGGTTGACATCATGGAGACAAGCGGAGCGCGGCAATCGCAGGACTGCGCCGACTTCGCCCGGTTTCTCGCCTACTCCGGTTGCCGTTTATCCGAAGCACGGGCCGCAACCTTTGCTGATACCGACATGGACAAAGGTTTTTTGACGGTTCACAACGCCAAGGTGAGGCGCGCGCGGAATTGGAAACCGACTCGGCGTTTGCCAATTATCCCCGACATGCGGCAATTGCTTGAGCGATTGAAACGGAGCAACCCGGAACCCACCACGCCGATATGCAAAGTGGGGGAGTGTGAAAAATCGCTTACGCGAGCGTGCAAGATGATTGGCATTCCCAAATTGACGCACCATGATTTGCGCCACTTGTTCGCTACGCGGTGCATAGAGGCCGGCGTTGACATTCCTACCGTCTCCCGCTGGCTTGGCCACTCTGACGGCGGCGCACTGGCCATGAAAGTTTACGGGCACTTGCGGGAGCAGCACAGCGCAGCAATGGCGCAAAAAGTAACATTCGCAACACCGCAGCCCGCAAACGTGTTGCCGATGCCAAAGGAGGCGGTATGAATCAAAAGGCCCGCCTAGACAGAATTAGGAGAGCGCACTTGCCGTTTCGCAAGCTACAATTTGCCTTGGACCGCATCCCCGGAACACAATGGGATTATGTAATTGAGCAAACACAGCTTGCATTGCAGTGGAAAGCACGATCAGAGAAAAACCCGCAACTCCGCAGTATAGCGGAGCGCGAATTGATGCACTTTGGCGAATTTCTGGCAAGCTCAATACGCCACGCACTCAAAAACAAAAACGCAGACCTGTTTCGTGGACTGGCCAACGCGATAGAAGCCTATGCAAAACACGAACCGAACAAGATATTTGATAATCCGGTTTCTCTGCATTTGATGCTGTTCTGCTTAAACAATCCCCAGCCTATCACAGTGCGGGACGTTATCAAATGCTTGAAAGCGAACGGCGTTAAGACAGATCACAACACGCCGCGCATTATACGGAGATGGTGCAAAGTGTTCGGATATACATACAAGGGCAAGCCCGGTAAGCCATCCGCAAACCGGGAACAAAAATAGGCAGAAACCACAGAAGACTGTCCCTATTACTGAGTTGAGTTAGGTTCTAAGGTGTAGGCGCAAATTGAATTACGCTTATGCCTGACAAACAAAATCAAATGAGCGATAGGCCGGCACTCCCCCGGCTGGCCTACTCCATGCGGGAAACCGCGTCCATCCTCGGGGTGAACTATCAAACGGTTTACCGTCTCAACAAGCGCGGTCTGCTGAAATCTTCGGGCGCACTCCGCACCAAGCTTTTCCCGGTGACTGAGATTGAGCGGTTCTTGACGGCCACAAGCGGGAAGTGAAAAAAAGGAAGGCCCGGAAGGGCGCTCTTTCGACAGGCGCGCCGCAACCGGGCATCCGAAGTATGAAGCACCCTAGCACACAACCCAGCAAGGTCAAGCCCACGTCCCCACGCCCACGGCGCCGCCCTGTCCGCTTTCCAATTCGCCAGCGCAAGCGGTGTGAACTCTGCAGTACAGGCCTCGCCTGTTTTTGATTATGAATGCCGCTGACACGTTACGAGAACGATGCATTGTCGTCTCGCTTCTCCAAAGCCCCGAGCTTGAGCTTCCCCAGACTCTCGCCCGCCTGCTGGACTTCGCCCCGGAAGGATTCATCGAACCGGAGCTTGGCAAAATCGCCGTCGCAATTCGCACCGCTCAGAGCAACGGTAAGTTGCCGGACATTATGAGCATTGCCAAACACTTGAAGGGCGATAGCGTTATATTGTTATCACAACTCGCTAACGAAAGCGGAACTGCATTGCCGTTGTCATTGGCGGACCTTGAAGCCGAGACTTTGCTTGCAGCCATTCAATCGCGCCGCACAGTTGAAGTATTGGGCAACGCATGGCAGGAAGCGAAAGATCATCCCGATCAATCCGCCGACATTATACACAGTACACGCGAGACACTGGCGCGACTTGACGGCGAAGCGCCGCACGCCATTTCACCATCACTAACATTCTCTCAAGGTTTAGAGTATGACACCGCGCACGATCCGAATGCACTTGTCGGTGTCACCGATGAAAAAACCACGCGCTACTTGTGCCGGGGACAGGGTGCATGGGTGATAGCACCATCCGGTGTTGGTAAATCAGTTTTCCTCGTGCAGAAGGCAAGTCTGTTTGCGCTGGGCAGGCCAATGTTCGGCATCACTCCCGTTAGGCCATTGCGCGTTTTAATCGCGCAAGCTGAGAATGATCCAGGCGATCAATCCGAAATGGTGCAAGGTGTAGTGGCCGCGCTCGCACTGGACGTAGCCGGTGAAGATTTCGCGCGACTCAACGACAATGTCCGCGTGCTTACCGATGGGAGCCGCATTGGGCAGAAATTCTGTTCATGGTTGGCGCGGGAGATTGAACAATTCCACGCAGATATGGCTTTTGTTGACCCACTCCTAAGTTTCGCCGGGATTGACGTATCCCGACAAGAACAATGCAGTCGCTTTTTGCGCGAGTGGTTGAATCCAGTATTGCGCGACACCGGAGCCGCTCTTATCGGCGCTCATCACACCGGAAAGCCAAAGTCCATCAAAGATACGCGAAACTGGACGCCGATTGATTATGCGTACGCAGGGTTAGGCTCATCTGAGTTGGTAAATTGGGCGCGAGCAATCAGTGTAATTGTTCCGCACGGCGACTGTTACGAACTAAAGTTGCTTAAACGTGGTGAACGCGCTGGCGCAACCCATCCGAACGGCGAGCCGACAACCTCGGTCTGGTTGCGTCATTCATCGGGCAAGTTATGGTGGGAGCAGATTGATCCGCCAGCGGAATCGGAGCGGGGAGAATCAGCACCCGGAGGCCGTCCATCAAAAGTTGACCAGGTGCTCGCCCTGGGCCTGGGCGTCATCATAGACGGCCTTGTTGAGCCGGTCAGCAAGAATGAGGTGGCGCGTCGGATAGATGAATTCGCCGCCAGCCGGAAAGTGGACATCAGTACCCGGTCGTGTATCACCATCGTTGAACGCTTAGTCGCTAACGGGGCGATCAAAAAACAGGGGGGGCTTTATGTCAAAGTTTGACCGTGCAAAAACTATGCAAAAACCATGCAACAACCCAGTTCTTGCATGTGCAACAACCCTATGCAACAACCCCCCTAAAGGGGGTTTTAGGGGAGTTGTTGCACAGTGGGTGGTTGTCGCACAGGGGGGTTTTTGCATACGCGCGGTATGAGTACCATGAAAACATCAATCCACTACCACTACGTTGACCTGCCTGAAGTCGGCATGGCCATCACCCTTATCGGCGGACCATTACAGCCCTCAGAGCGGCCAGGCTACGTCTGGTTGACCACGCCCGGCGGCGAGCCTATCCTCGAAGCCCCACGCGCCCAAGTCCACCCAAGCAGCCCCGAGGACTTGGCCAGGCGTATCATGGAAGCGCGACGGCTGAGCAAGGCACCGATGAATTGAATATGAACACACCCGCAAGGCCACGCTGTCTAGGTTCTTCCCGGCGAAAAATGCAAAGAGCAGGTTGCCGACGTGATGAAAATAGCTACTCATAGCCCAAACCCCATTTCAGTTTCCACACATTTATGAAAAAAGCATCCACACCGGAAAACATCACGATTAACCAGCTTGCAGAGTTGGCAAACCTCACGCCAAGGCGCGTCTATCAGCTTTGCCAAGAGAAAAAACTACCACCCGTGCAGCAGGGCCGCATCCCCATGCTCGACGGCATCCGCCAACTGTTCCTTTGGTTTGCCCGTGACGGGGAAAACCTGCAACGCGAAAAATTACGACTGGCGACCGCAGCGCGGAAGCTGGCCGAAATGAAGGCGGAGGAAGCCGAGGCAAGCCAGAACCGCACATGGACGTTGACAATTGATGTGGTAAGGATGTTTCAAGCAATTGTTGCTCGCATGGAGCAAATGCCAGGGCGCGCCAAGAGCGAAGCGGGGTTGAGCGACGCGCAAAGCGCGACGCTGCAAAAGTTGCTGGACGAAACACGTTGCCAGATTGCCCGCGACATCGAAAATATGAAACCCCAAAAGGGGAAGGAGGCCGCATGAACCGCTCGCAAGCTCAAGCTGCTCTGGCGCTTGTGCGGCTCGCGGCTGCCCATGAACTGCTGGGCGTGCTCGTAAAGACAGGGACCGAACGCCAGATTGGCCGCCGCTGTTTGCTTCTGGCGCTCGCCATTGATCCCATCCTGGTTGGCGGCAACCAACGTCAGTTGGCCGCTAGGTTGCGAAGGAGCGAGGCGCGTATTTCGCAAGAAGTTAAGGCCATGCGGCCCTATTTCGGCTCAATAATCCCGCACCAACACCGCGCCAGTTGACTCCGAAACTTAAGTTGGAATGACTGAGACAACGGCGAGATTGTTCAGAGCGGCAGTGCTTGAGAGTGCCGGCATAGACCTGGAAACAGGGATTGTGCCACTCGCCTTTGCCAGCGAAAGCCCCGTGTTACGCGAGGATGCCAAGTACGGCAAGTATCTCGAGGTGCTCTCGCACGGGCCGGGCGATGCCAACCTCGGACAGTTGAACCGCGCCGGCATTTTGCTCGCAGATCACAATGAAAAAATCGGCGAGATTGGCGAAGTTGTCCAAGGGAGCGCCCGAGTGGACAGCGACCGGCGCACACGCGCCAAGGTGAAGATTCATCCGCAGGCTACTTACTGGCGGGCACGCATTGCGCGCGGTGATTTTCCCAGTGTCTCAGTGGGCTACTCGCAGCTTAGTCTCCTCTCAAAAAGTGAGGCCGGGCCGGACGGCATCCCCACCTTGCGATTCGCTTGGCAACCCCACGAAGTTAGTTTCCTTCACGATGAAAATTTACCGGCAGATAACACCACCGGAGTTAACCGTATGAAAAATAATCCTCTGCAGCGCGCGATTGAACTACTGAACGGCGACATTCAGCATGATGAAACAGATTTCAGTGATGTGTCATTGCTGGACGCAGTTCAGAACTTTAGCGACCCTAGGGGCCGCACGCGCGAGGCCTTGGAGCATAGGGCGCATACGACCGACGGGCGCGTGACCCGGTCGCTTCCGTTTAGCCTGTTCGGATTGCCTAAGAAGAGCCGCGACATGACGGCGGGCGAATTCCCGAGCGGTGGCGCGTTTGTTCCCGATGCCATGCAGGACGGGGTCCCATTGCTTTTCAACACAAGTGTCTGCCGCCGGTTAGGTGCCGTGTTCATCACTGGCCTTTCTTCCAATTTCGTCAAGCCGAGGGTTACTACTTCCCCCACAGCGCAACCACTTGGCGAAGTTGCGCCCGTTAATCCGTCTAACCTTCTTAGCGACTCCGACGACATTAAGCCGTGCCGATTATCAACACAAGTCTCTATTTCTAAGCAGTGGTTGCGCCAAACTGAGCCGGGAGCGGAGGCCTACGTCAGGAAGCTGGTTTCCGATGCTATCAATACTCAGCTTGACTACCAACTGCTATTCGGCCAGGGCGGGCAAGACCAGCCGCTCGGCATTATGAACACGCCCGGCGTCCAATCTACCGTGTATGGTGGCCCCGCGACGTTCGGCGCGCTTTTGTCGCAAGAACAGGCGTTATCGCAGAGCAATATCCCCGAAGATAGCTACGCATGGGCACTCAGTCCACAGACGAGGGCAAGGTGGAAATCCCTGCCGAAGATTCCGGCGACCAACTACCCGAGATTTCTCCTTGAGGACGCGCGCGCCGCAGACTGGCCCGTGCTGTCAAGCAATCAGCTTTCGGGCAATCATCAGTCAATCATGGGTGCTTGGCAAACGCTGGTTATTTTAATCTGGAATAGTGGGCTGGATATGATGCTGGATAGGGTCACTCGCGCCGCTTCCGGTGAGTGCGTCTTAACAACCCATTTGTGGTATAACTTACTGTTACTTTATCCGGCTGGGTTCATCGTAAGTGCAGATTCCGCGAACCAATAACGCATCACCTATAACGCTTCACCTTATGAAATTCATTGCAACACATAGCTTCCGCAACGTAGGCGGGAAGATCAAAGTCGAAAACGCGCTTCATCCTGAGCACATTCATAAGGGCGCTATCTTCGAGATCGGCACCGAGCCGACTTTGAAGGCGCTCGCCAAAGCCGATCATAAGAACGGGGAGCTTGCGGCAAGATTACTCATGGCCCTTTGCGTTGTCGAGGCGACGGTTGAAAACATTGCCAAGGTATCCGCTGAATTGGAACAGGACCGCGTCCGCGCCGAGCGCGTCGCCCAGGCGAACGCCGAAGCGAATTTACAGGCCGTTGGCGTTCGCTTTCGAGACCTACTTGCTCAACTATCGCTTTCGCCGGGCCACGCGCACGCGGCCCCGGCAACCGCCCGCCGCTGCTGACATTTCAAACCCGTGGCGGGCGGACCCCTTTCCTTCGTCAGGGTTCGGCATAACACCCCCGCCAGCTAACAACTGGCGGGCCTTTTTTTGACTTAGTCGCAACAGTGAAAACAATATGAAGAAGAAACAACAGGCGATTGCAACGTATAACGAGCGGGCACAAAAACTTGACAATGCCGCGCGAACTGAACTGTTAAAGGGCGCAAGTGAGGACTGGACCGGAGCAAAAGAGGCCGCAACGGAAGCTGGAAAATTTGAGCTAAAAGCGCTGAACTTATTGAGAAGCGCAGGCCAGAAGCTCCACGAGGCCGTCAATAAGGACCAGCTATCCTTCGAGAGCTTCCGACGAATGAAGCCCGCACTGCCGACGGATATGAGCTACATTGCGGCGCAATGGTGTGTCAAGTTGGCCAAGGAGTGTGACAAGCCATTTGAAACTTTGAGCGACGCTGGGCACGCGCGCCGGCTGTTGTTCGTGAAGTTAGAATCGCAAGACGTGCCCCGGCGCTTGGAAGAGCAATCTTCGCATGATGTCAATTTGTGGAGTGAGCTAATGGTCAAAGCATCGGGCTTTCTTGCCTTCTTTAACCAACTCACGGAAGATGACCCGATGCAAGGATGGACTGCGGACCGGCTCGCCAGTTTCATCTCCACCACGCAGCCCATTTGCGACAAGCACGCCGAAGCGGTTCAACTGGCAGCCGCGAAGTGAGGCCCGCTTGGCGTGGATCGAGCAGCCCCACCCCGGCGCAAATTTTTATTTGCGCCGTCGCAGTCAAAGGGGACAGCTCTCTGTCAATCTGAAAACGCGCGACCGGGCGGAAGCAGAGCGCGAGCTGGCGCGCGCGCTGGCGGAAGAACGGCTTTCACCGCACCCGAGCGGCCGGCTCAAATGGAATCCTCACGACTGGCAACAGTTCAAGACTTTGCGCGGGCAGAGCATGCAGCAAAAAATGGATTATGCGCTTTGCGTCCGCACCTTGCAGTTGCTTGAACCCTACGGCGACCGCTACGGCTTTTTGTTAAAGCCCGTGCCTCGAGTTTCCACGTTGGCCGCTTTAGGGCGAGTCTCAGAGCCGCAGATCATCCTGCTGTGCGCGCAGGAAATCTGCGAACTCCGGCTGCAAACAAAGCCCGCCATTCGGCTGCTTCGCCGCCTGCGCGGTGTCGAAAGAAAAAGGCCCCGGCTCCGGTCGGGGCCGTGAGTGGCCACTGAGCTTCGTCAGGGCAGCTGTGGACCGTCGGGCCACTGCCGCAAGAACTGGCGCGCCCCTTCCAAGGCTTTACCCGTCAGCGGGTGTGCGGCGTGAATCGCCAGAAGGAGTACTGCAGCCGGGCTTTTCGACTGGCCTTCTTTCGGCAGCAGGTCCGTTGGCCCGAGGTCTGAGTCGCCTTTGGGGTGTCTGACCCGGAGGACCGGGATGCCATAACGACTTCGTGGCGAATAAGTCGTGAGCAAGACCGTGAGGCTGCCCACATTCCAGATTACTTCGTTCATTTTGCTTCACAAAAAATGCAGTTGTCAATGAAGGCGTGAACCTTATCCCGCGACGGCATCACCCGTCCACTCGGTATCACTGGCAACTGCACTTTGTTTGCTTGTTACGCCGGCGGATTGATGGTCCGCTCAAACAACTGGCGGCAGTCCGTTCACGCAGACTGCGAGGCCGATTATGCAGTTTCGCCGGGCGAGCGCAACAGAAATCTTCACAGGCTGCCCCAGGGCGAGCTTTGACGACCTGCCCGCATAGATGACACCCTCCGGGCGGGAATCGTGGCAGGGCCAAAAGCCGGGGAGCAATAGGGGGAGCGGATTTCAGGACGGGCCAGACCGGGCGGAGCTATTGACGGGACTCAACTGCCCCGCCTTTGTATCCCCGACTGTATCCCGCGTCATGTTTTTTGGGTGGATTTGGGGTGAATTGAGTTTAGGGCAAGGTGAGTTTCAACCAAGGTTTGCGGACTCATTCCGACTCTCTTAAACTGGCCTAAACAGTCAAGCAAGATTAAGAGTCAACTGCTCTACCAATTGAGCTACCGAGGCAACCAATTTATTTACGAGCGCCACCATGCGCCCGCACGGGGCATTATTTTGCACAAACGAAGAGCAAAGGCAAGCTGATTAAGCGACAGGGGGTGCAACGGAGCTTGGGTGCGAACACTTTCGCAGAGGCCAGGCTCGCTCGGCCTGCATAATGGGGGGGTCCGAACGCTTGCTATCCGCGGCCCGGCAGATACATTCCTCCACGTTTATGAAATCGCATGTCTTCGGAGCAGTGTTGGTTGCGCTATTGCTGGCCGGGTGCGCCACGTCTAACAAGAGCCAGAAAGCGGGACACCAAACCGCGTATGACAAGCCGCTCACCTCGCCGGGCGCGAAATTCGGCGCCTTGCCGCCCGTGGTGCAGCGCACGGTCCTGGCCGAGGCCGGCCCGGCGGAAGTGGTCGATGCTGTCAGGGACACCAGCGCGGGCCGCGTGGTCTATAAGATCTACTTCCGGGACAAGGACGTCTTCCCGCCCCTCTACGTTGCGCCGGACGGCAGCGTCCTCAATCCGGATCTCACGGTCGCCGTCAGCGCAGTGCACGGCACGCGGGTCATGCCCGCCGAGGTGCCGGCCAAGGTGATGAAAGTGATCCCGGAGCGCGCGCCGTCTGCCGATGTGGCCTACATCAACAAGGAAACCTGGGGCGACCGCGTGGTTTACATCGTCAGCTTCAAAGACGAGGCGCACAACCCGAAGCTCTTCATCGCGGCGGACGGAACCGTCGTGGAAGAAAGCCCGTAACCTAACTCCAGACGCCGAGTTCTTCGAGTTGCCGGGTGACCAGGCCCTGCCAGTTAAGGTTCGCCGCCGGGCTGGCCGGGCTGGGGTGCAGAATCCGTCCAAGTTTCAAGGGGCTGTCTTGGAAGACGTGCTGCGCCCGTTTCGCGGCAAAATCGCCGACCCCAACCAGCCATCCGGGTTGAAGGGCCGCGACGATGGCTCGCAAGTGCCGGTCGCAGACGGCGAACAGGGCTGCTCTGTCAAGGGGCGGCAATTTATCGGGGGTGCGGTTGCGGCCGCTGCTCTCCAGGAAAGCCAGCGGGCAATAGTTCAGCACAATATGCTCCGCAAAGAATCGCTCCGGCGTCCCAAACCGTTCCGCAAACAGGCCCCATAGACGCCTGCCGCTGACCTCCGAGCGCGCGCAGCCAAACCCTGACACCGCCCGCTGCGGATGCTCGCGCTTCGGCTTGCGGACCGGCCCGTCGATCTGCAGCCAGTCACGCACAGCGGCGATTTCGCCGAACGGCACCCCGGTCTGCGCCATTCCGAATGGCCCGGGGTTCATGCCGAGGAACACGATGCGCCTGCGCGCGCCGCCGAACTTTCGCAGATAGGTCTCATGCGGCGCCCAGGCATAGACCAACGGGTTATAGACGTATGTGACCGGCGCCCCGAATTTCAGTCGGCCGGTCTCCGCGCGCAACCGCCGGGCTGCCGCGAGGAGCGCTTCGGTGATCGGTGTGCTTCTGGTCTGTTTGCCCACGGGCCGGAAGATAGTGGCGCGCCGCCTCAATTTGAATCAAACTTTGGCTATGCCGAAACTGATTCCAACACCAACCCGCATTACTGCGGCTGGAAACAAGCCCAAGATCATTGAAGAGTTCATTGGCCGGGTAAACTCCGGCGATCATCAGGTGAGCATCGCCCACATGCGGAGTCCCGGCGGCTGGGGGGAACCGGGGCAAACGCCCGAGTTCGACGAATACACGATCGTGCTGCGCGGCCAACTGCGCGTGACCCACCGCAGCGGCGCCATCGACGTGCGCGCTGGGCAAGGGATCATCGTCCGCGCGGGTGAATGGGTCCAGTACAGCAGTCCCGCAGCCGAAGGGGCTGAATACATCGCAGTTTGCCTGCCGTCCTTTTCACCGCAAACCGTTCATCGGGATGCCTGATGTGCGGAACAAGCTGGATGCCTGATTTGAGGTGGTTCAGTGCCGCGGCGGATGTGGGCCGCCTTCTCGTGGCCGGTGCAATTGCCGCAAGCCGCGGCGCAGGGTTTCGATTTCCTGCTCGTCGGCTGTCTTCTGCCGCTCGGCCAATTCGAGGGTTTCCAGCACTTCCTCCATGTCGTTCAGGGTGCCTCGGAGCGTCTCGATGATATGGTTGACTTCCTCGATCGCTTCCTGGACAGCCATTGGTTGCGCGGGTTGCCGCTCCCGGATTGGTGGCGGGGAAGTCTCCCGTTCGACCGGGACAGCTTCGGCAACGGGCTGCATCGGCTCAGCGGTTTCTGCCGAGGGTGAGGGCGGCTGCTGGGCGGTGGTTTGCGGCGCTCGTGGGCCACGCCCTCTGCGGCCACGACCGCCACGTCGGCCGCGTCGCGCGGGTTGAGATGTGCCCGATCGCTCAGGCGATGCGCCTTCCAAACCAGGTTTCGGTTCAGGATCCATGTTTACTCCAAATTGCCCTGAACGGCCTCAAATGCAATGGGAATTATGTAGCCACCTGCAAAAACAATGTTGTTGCTTCCCGCGCCGGTTTAGGGTTTCGTTTGCGCCGTGAAATTGAATTTCAAGCGTCTGGACCTCCAACTTGCCCACACCTGGACCATTGCCCGGGGCACGGGGACCAACATTTTCAAGGCTCTCATCGTTGAGTTAACCGGCGCTGACGGCACGGTCGGCCTGGGCGAAGCGGCGCCGACCGCGCGCTACAAGGAATCCGTGGATACCGTGCAGGCCTTCTTCAAAAAGGTGGATGCGCGTGGGCTGTCGTTCAATGATGTCGAGGGAAGCATGACCTACCTGGACACGATTTCGCCGCATGACATGTCGGCCAAGTGCGCGCTCAACATCGCCCTGTTCGACGGGGCGGCCAAACGCGCGAAGAAGGCGGTTTACGACTTTCTCGAACTCGGCTTCCGGGAGAACCACCACGTCACCTCTTTCACCATCGGCATTGATCAGCCGGACATGATTCGCAAGAAGGTGCTGGAAGCGGAGCAATACCCGGTCTTGAAAGTAAAGGTTGGCGTGGCCGACGACAAGGTGAACATGCAGGCGTTGCGCGAAGTGGCGCCGACCAAGACCGTGCGGGTGGACGCCAACGAGGGGTGGAAGACCAAGGAGCAGGCGCTGGAGATGATCGAGTGGCTGGCCAAGGACGGGCACGTCGAATTCGTCGAGCAGCCCATGCCTGCGGCCACGCCGGCCAAGGACTGGATTTGGCTCAAGCAGCGCTCGCCCCTGCCGATCCTGGCCGACGAATCGTATCACCTAGCCAAAGATGTGGCGCAGGCGACGGAGTGTTTTCATGGCGTGAACGTGAAACTGGTCAAGACCGGCGGCGTCAGCGCCGGCTATGACGCGCTCCAGGCGGCGCGCAAGGCGGGATTGAAGACTATGCTGGGCTGCATGATCGAGAGCAGCATTCTGATCAGCGCCGCCGCGCATCTGGCCGAGTTGTGCGACTATCTCGACGTGGACGGCAATATTCTGATCACGAACGACCCTTACCTTGGCGTCACGGCGGAGAAGGGGATTCTGTCTTTCGCCGACGCACCGGAGAAATTCGGCCTGCGGGTCAGCGCGCGGAGATAGGGCCGGTCATTCCGGCGGGACGATTCAGGGCGGGCGTTGACGTCTCTGCGTCCAGGCCGCATGCCACTTGCGCAGCACGCCAACAAAGACCCGATCCGCGCGCCGGCTGAATACGCCCACGACGGAATGACCGAGCGATACCGGCAGCCACAGAGCCCACAGGAATAGCGCCACAGTAAAGTAGCGATTGAACCAGCCATCGAGCCGCCACTGCCCCTTCCACACCCACATCGGGTTTCTGTCGAACGGGCCGAAGTAGAAGATGGGCCAGAGGTCTTCGGGCGCGGGGCCGCGCGAGCCGACGAAGTCGCACAGCAGATGCAAGTGGAAGACCAGCAAGGCGAGCAGCGCCACGCGGCCGCGTTGGTGGGCAAAGCAGGCCAGCAAGACGGCAATGAGGATTCCGCCGAACGCTCCGTGCAGGAGGTAATGATGGTAGCGCGCGTAAAGCTGCGTTGATTTCCAGCCGAACTGGCCGCCGGCCAAGTCAACGATCAGCCCAAGGCCATCGACGTCCGGCAAGACGCCCGCCAGCGTCACGAGCGTGCAATCGCGCGGGTTATTCGTCGTCTTGGCAGCGATGATCCAACTGGCCAGCAAATGGGTCTCGGGGGACACTGGCTATTGGCTGAGGGTTGAGGGTTGGGAGTTGAGGGTGGCGGCCTTGCCCCGCTTTAACCAATCTTTTTCCAAAGCGTAATCTGCGGCGGCGCGGCGACCAGTTGCCCGACCCGGGCCAGGACCGCCTGCAGCTCCGGTTTCTGCAAATGCCGATCCAAATGGGCTTTGCTGGTCCAGTTCTCGTGGAACAAGAACAGCGCGGGATTATCCAGCGCTTGGTGCAAGTCGTAATTCAGGCACCCGGCATCCTTGCGGCTCGGGGTGACCAGCGACAGCAATTCCTGCCGGACCTGGCTTTCCTTCCCCGGCTTGGCTTTGATCTGCGCAACCACCGTGAGAGATTTGGCGTTCATAGGGCCGATCATCGCGCCACCGGACCCTGGTCGGCAATACGGATCTTGCGGGATCCTATTCTGCTTCGGGCTTTCTCGGAAGTCGGTGAGGGTGCAGCGGAGGGTTCTTGGGTCTGCAAAGTCTGCTGGACCTTGGTTGCCCAGTCCTTGGTTCTTCTTGGCTGCCTCGGGCCTGCGCCAAAGCCGCTCCTCAGTGCTCATTTTTCAATGAACGACGTTGGTTACAACCCGATCGCTGCCAACGCCTGAAAATAAAGCCAGTCCCCGTAATCATAATCATGGGGGTGATTATCTCCGCATCGGTGTCGGCCCGAATCCGGTCAATCATCGTCCGCAAGTTTCTGGCAAACGCCTCTAATGGCAAGCCAAACCCCTCCCGGTTGTGGTCGTTCATGCCGAAGCCGATCAAGACCAAGTCAGGCGCCTCAGACATGCCGGGATTCGGCCGGAACTGCAACCGATTCATTACCAGGCCACCGCTTTCGAGGCCATTGAGGATTGGCCCAATCGGCGGAGGTGGCGGCCGACCGTGTGGCGCAAAAAAAACCGGGCTAGTCAGTCAGGGGGTGACCGAAAAGCCCGGGGAATTTCGAATTAGTACAATAGTAGGATTACGGAGAACATCGACCGGGTCCTGTACCCGGGACCCCAGCCGAAATCACAATCGGGCTGACAAAGAACAAAGTGCTGCTGCCCGCAAAATTCAAAAGGCGTAAACTATTGCTAGTTAATCACGGACCCTAATCCTTGTCAAACCCCAAGCCGCAAGTATTAATCGGGGTTGATTTGAGCATTAGCCCATTTTCGGTGCGGGCTATTGGCAGGGGGAATTGACCGCTGCGGGGCCGGATGGATTCAAAAGAAAAGGGAAGATTTTTTTGCACATTCCTGTTTACAGCCTCGCACTGGCTGTTAGTATCCCTCTGCGCAAACCGGAACCATGACATGAAAAAGATCGAGGCCATCATTAAACCTTTCAAGCTGGAGGACGTCAAAGAGGCCCTGTCCGGCCTGGGCGTCGAAGGCATGACCGTTTCAGAGGTCAAGGGCTTTGGCCGCCAGAAGGGCCACACCGAGATCTATCGCGGCAGTGAATACACCGTGGATTTTCTGCCGAAGATAAAGATCGAAGTCGTTCTGGGGGACAGCCAGGTCACGTCAGCGGTGGACGCCATCGTCAAGGCGGCCAAGACCGGCAAGATCGGCGACGGAAAAGTTTTCGTCAGCACCATCGACAACGCGATTCGCATCCGGACTGAAGAGACAGGCGAGCAAGCGGTGTAAGATCAAAAAGCGCCTGATTTTATTGGCAGAAATCGGGCTGTGAATAACTCGTTAATAAGAGTTAATATGTTGTCCTCGCAACCGGGGGCGACATTGCCTAAAAACATCGGCCGGGGCGGCAGTTATGCCCCGCCGAATTGGGCTGCGAAGAGATCGCGTGGGAAGACGGCGTGAGTTTTAGTTGTAAGTTATTTATTCGCAACAGTTTACATCAACATGTGGAATTTGAGCAGAATGGAAGCCTCAGTATGAAACGTCGATTTTGTTGGCATGGAGTGGGCTGGATGGTGCAGACAACAGCCGAGGGCAGCGTTTAGAGTGCGGTAACTGGCTAAGTGAATAAAATGCCCGAAAATCGGGCTTTTGGGTGAGAAAATGCAAGCTTCCGCAGAAAAAATCTGGATTGCGGCACAGGAGCATCTTCGCTCCATGCTGAGTGCTGACACATACAATCTTTGGTTCGCCCCGTTGCGCGCCTGTTCTCAGGAAAACAACAGCCTTACCCTGGAAGTGGCCAATGACTTTTGTGAAGTCTGGCTCAAGGACAATTACATGGGGCTGTTGCAGGACGTGATCGCGCTCGCGTCGGGGCGGCAACTGCAGGTTAAGTTCAAAGTGGGTGCCGGGGGTGGTGCTGCCGGGCCGGGGCCTCAGGCGGTCCAGGTCAAAAAGAAAGCAGCCGAGCCAGCCGCCGAGCGAACCTCGGCCAACCACGAGTTGAATTTCAACCCAAAGAACACGTTCGACACGTTCGTAGTCGGCAACAACAACAACTTTGCCTACGCCGCCGCGCTCGCGGTGGCGCAGGCGCCCGGCAAGTCGTACAACCCCCTGTTCCTCTACGGCGGAGTCGGTTTGGGCAAAACCCATTTGCTGCACGCCATCGGACAGCATGTTGTAGTGCACAAGAAGGGCGCACGGGTGGCCTACGTTTCATCGGAGAGGTTTACCAACGAGTACATTGACGGCATCCAGAACAACCAGCTCGTCCGCTTCCGCAAGAAGTACCGGCAGACGGATGTGCTGCTCATCGACGACATCCAGTTTCTGACCGGCAAGGAGCGTATCCAGGAGGAATTCTTCCACACGTTCAATGCGCTGCACGAGGGGCACAAGCAAATCGTGCTGACCTGCGACCGTCCCGCCAGCGAGATTCAGAACCTCGAGCAGCGGCTCATGTCGCGGTTTGAGTGGGGGCTGGTGACGGACCTGCAGCCGCCCGACGTCGAAATGCGCTTGGCGATCTTGCAGAAGAAGGCGCAGCTCATGGGCGTCCAACTGCCGGAAGAGATCATGCAGTTTCTGGCCAATCGGATTCGCAACAACATCCGTCGCCTGGAAGGCGCGTTAATTCGCGTGGCCTCTTACGCCGCGCTGACCGGCAAGAAGCTGGGCCTCGAAATGGTGGAGGGCCTGCTGCGCGAGGTCCTCAACGAGGAAGGCCGCTACGCGATCAACATCGACGTTATTCAAAAAAAGGTGGCCGAGCACTTCGATATTCGTTTGGCAGACATGACGAGCCGGCGCCGGCCCGAGAGCATCGCTTTCCCGCGCCAGGTTGCCATGTTCCTCTCGCGCCAGATGACGGAAACTTCGCTCAGCGCTATCGGCGACGCCTTTGGTGGCCGTGACCACGGCACCGTGCTGCATGCCTGCCGGCTGGTCAAAGACCGGATGGAAGTGGATGCCAATGTCCGGCAGGTCGTCAGCTACCTCGAAAAGCAGCTCATGCGCTGACCGTCCCCCGGGGGCGGAATCACCCGGCCCGGAGCTGCGAAGCACACGCTGTGTTGGTCATTTCCCACAGCAGGACCGTAGGTCCCGCAAAGCACCGCACAACTCATGACCACACCGGCTATCGAAGTGAGCGGTCTGACCAAAGCTTTTCGCACCTACAAGAAGCAGCCGGGATTTGCCGGCGCAGTCAGGGGATTGTTGCGCCGCAAATACGAGCAAACGGTCGCGGTCAAGGACGTGAGCTTTGCCATTCAACCGGGGGAACTGGTCGGTTTTCTGGGCCCCAACGGGGCGGGCAAGACCACAACCCTCAAAATGCTGGCGGGCCTGCTTTATCCCACGAGCGGTTCAGCCCGCGTGCTCGGTTATGTCCCGTGGGAGCGGGATGACGGCTACCGCCGGCAATTCGCACTGCTGCTCGGCCAGAAAAACCAGCTTTGGTGGGACCTGCCCGCGCGGGAATCATTGGAGTTAAATGCCCAGATCTACGGCATCCCCCCCGCCACGCTCGAGCGCACCGTCGCTGAAATGAGCCAACTGCTCGCCGTGCGCGACAAGCTCAACGTCAGCGTGCGTGAACTCTCGCTGGGCGAGCGCACGAAAATGGAGTTGATCGCGTCGCTGCTGCACCAGCCGAAAGTCCTTTTCCTGGACGAACCGACGATCGGCCTGGACGTCGTCTCCCAGAAAATCGTCCGCGAGTTCCTGCGGGAGCACAATGCGAAGCAAAAGACAACCATTTTGCTCACCAGCCATTACATGACCGACATTCAGGAGCTTTGCGAGCGGGTCATTATCATCGATCATGGCACGATCTTCTTCGATGGCCGCCTCAGCGAGGTGGTGGATCGCTTTGCCGATTCCAAGCTCATCACCATTCAATGTGAGGGCGCGGCCAACAGTTCCGGCGAGCATTTGGGTAAATACGGCGAAGTCGTGGCGCAGAACCCGGGCGGCATTCAACTCAAGGTCAAGCGCGACCGCGTGATTCCTGTTTGCAAAGCCCTGCTGGACGAACTCCCCGTCAGCGACATCGACATTCAGGAAGTGCCCATCGAGGAAGTCATCCGCCGCATTTTCGCGCGGTGAGAGCCCCGGACGGCACGACGGACTTCAGCCCCCTTCCCTTTCCATCTGTGGCTGGCCGCCAATGCCCGGCGCCCGCCTGGCCGCAATTCTCCAGACACTGCCGCCAAAGCGTGCTATGATTCAACCAAACGGACCGTGAGCAAACCAAAGCACTGCGAGCAAAGATGAAAACGCGACAACTTGGGAAAAGCGGGTTGAAAGTCTCGGCCATCGGCTTGGGCTGCATGGGCATGTCGGAGTTTTACGGGCCGGGCGACGAGGCGGAGGCAATGGCCACGATTCACTGCGCGCTGGACCTGGGTGTCAACTTCCTGGATACAGCGGACATGTACGGCCTGGGCGCCAACGAAACCCTCGTCGGGAAGGCCATTCGGGACCGGCGCAGCCAGATTGTGCTGGCCACCAAATTCGGCAACGTCCGCGACGCGACCGGCAAGTTTCTCGGCGTCAATGGCCGGCCCGAATACGTGCGCTCGGCTTGCGACACCAGCCTGAAGCGGCTCGGCATTGACGTGATCGATCTCTACTACCAGCACCGGGTTGACCCCCAAGTGCCGATCGAAGACACCGTGGGCGCCATGCGGGACCTCGTTACCGCGGGCAAGATCCGCTTTCTCGGGCTTTCCGAAGCCGGGCCCCAGACCCTCCGTCGCGCCGTCAAGGTCCATCCCATCGCGGCCTTGCAGACCGAATACTCGCTATGGACGCGCGACGTCGAAAGCGAGATTCTGCCCGTGTGCCGGGAACTCGGCATTGGTTTCGTGGCCTACAGCCCCTTGGGCCGGGGTTTTCTGACCTGGAAAATCAGGAAGCTCGAAGACCTGGCGGAAAGCGACTGGCGGCGGACCTCGCCTCGTTTCCAGGCGGCCAACCTCGAGCACAACCTCGAATTGGTGCGCCGCCTCGAACGGACGGCCAAAGCCAAACGCTGCACCCCGGCGCAACTGGCTCTCGCCTGGGTCCTGGCCCAGGGCGAGGACATCGTCCCTATCCCGGGAACCAAACGGCGGCTCTATCTGGAAGAGAACCTCGGCGCCCTGCGCGTACACCTGACGTCCGGCAATCTGAAAAGCCTCAATGAATCGGCCCGCCCGGGCGCGGTGGCCGGCGAGCGTTATCCGGCCCAGGCCATGCAGGCGGTCAATCGGTAGTGAGTTTGGACAAACACCACTCTCGGGAACGCTTCTGGAGGTGGATGCCGGAGACGTTGTGAAATGAACGAGTCGCCGCCACAGGCTATCCCCGGGCTTTAGACAGAGGATCGTACCGCCAACAGCACCTTGCCCATCGGCCCTTGTGCCAGGCGCTCGAACGCCTGGGGCAGTTGGTCAAACAGGAAAACCTTGTCCACCTGGGGACGGGCGCCGGCGCGCGCGAGCAGACCCAGCACCTGCTGCCAGGCGGCGCGGCTCTCGGTGTTGCTCCAGGCCGTAACAGCTACTCCTCCCAAGCGAATCCGGCGGAAGAACAGGGTGGCGGTGTTGAAGCGGGGCACCGGCCCGGCGAGGCGTCCCACCAGGCTGACCCGACCGAGCTCGCCCAGAGTGTCAATGACTTCCGGCAGGAGCTTGCCGCCGATGTTGTCGATGGCCAGGTCCACCCGGCGCGGCGCGAGCATGGCCTTAACAGCCTGGCACCACTTTGGGTCTTCGGGATTGAAGGTGGCGGTTGCACCGAGCTGCTCAAGGCGGCGGCTCTTCTCCGGGTTGCGCGAGAGCGCCAGGACCTTGTGCCCCATGGCCGCCGCGAGCTGCACAGTGGCGACGCCCACACCGCCCGACGCGCCTGTCACCAGCACCACAGCCGACGGCGGCAGCAGTCCCCACATCGTCAGGGCCTGATAAGCGGTCAGATGGACCAAGGTCGCGCCGGCGGCTTCCGGCTCACTCCAGCCGGCGGGAATCTCAGCGAGGTCTTGCGCCGGCACGGCGACGCGCTCAGCAAAGGTCCCTGGCCGGTTGCCGCCGACTACGGCGCGCAAAATTGCCCGGCGATCTCCCACGCGAACGTCCTCCACCCCGCTGCCCGCCTCGACCACCGTCCCCATGCCATCGCGCCCAAGGATATGAGGCAGGCGAGGTTTGGCGGGATACTGGTTCTCGGCCAGGTAGCGATCAGCGGGGTTCAAGGCGGCGTAATGGACCTGCAGGATGACCTCGTCGGGCTGTGGAAACGGATCGGGCACATCGGCCAGGCGGAGGCCGCCGATGCCGTCGAAACCGTCTATGAGCCAGGCTCTCATGCCTCCAAATGACAGCCGCGGGGCGGCAATTGTCAACCGGCAAGATGATGAAGGAGGAGTGCTTTCATGTTCCAATGTAATCCAATCACGCCGAAAAACTCCTTCTGCATGTAAAGTATCATGCGCATTTATGGCGGACGCGTCCGGGACGGGAGCATCAAGGCCCCGAATTCGGCTGGACAAGACGGCTCTTTCAGTCTGGCTATGGCTTTGAACTCTGACACCATAGCGGCGCCATGAAATCTCTAACTGAACATCTCTGGTTCGAGACGCCGCACCGGCGCGATTACCTCAACATTACCGGCACCGTCGAGGCGCTGGTTCACAGGAGCGGCGTCCAGGAAGGCTTATGCCTGGTCAACGCGATGCACATCACTGCCAGCGTCTATATCAACGACGCCGAAGACGGGCTGTTGCACGATTACGACGTCTGGCTCGAAAAGCTCGCGCCCCACGCCCCCACTTCCCAATACCAGCACAACCGCACCGGCGAGGATAATGCCGACGCCCACATGAAACGGCAGGTCATGGGCCGCGAGGTCGTGGTGGCTATCACCAAAGGCAAGCTCGACCTCGGCCCGTGGGAACAGATCTTCTACGGCGAGTTCGATGGCCGCCGGCGAAAGCGGGTGTTGGTGAAGATTATCGGGGAGTAGGCAAATGAGATCGTCTCAGAATTGCTCGCAGGGGAGGCCGAGCGTCCGCGCGAGCCCTGATTTCTGTGGAGGTTTGGGCTCGCGCGGACGCTGGCCCTCCCTGCGTTGGCACGCCTTGTTAACCGCACTGCTGTTATCGGGCAGTGCGGCAGCCGCGAGCGAACCTTCGGAACGCCGGCAGCAAAAGGAAGTGCTGGTCGGCGTGAATTACTTCCCCGGCTGGTGGAAGCCGCTGCCGAACAAATGGCAGGACCGGCGCGGGGAAGACTGGCGGGTGCGCTTCCCGGAACGCGTCCCGTCGCTCGGGGAATACAATGACCAGGAGACCATGAACCGGGAGATCAAGGCTGCCGCCGGGGCGGGTGTCGATTTCTTCTCCATCCTTTGGTACTACAATCCGCCCGGCCAGGAGCGTCAGCCGAACGTTGCGCTTACCGAAAGCGGTCTTACCAACTTCATGGCCTCGCCCGAGGCCAAGCGGCTGCGTTTCATGATCGAGTTTTGCAACCACCCGCCATTTGCAGCAGCGACGGACGAGGACTGGGATCGCTGCGTCGCGCGCTGGCTTAAGGCGCTGCGGCATCCGAGTTACTTGCGGATCGGCGGACGGCTTGTGTTCAAGGTCCATAGCGCGCATTACTTCCTTCAACAAAACACCGGGGACCCCGTCCGGGCGCGGAGCAGACTCGATGCGCTGCGTCAGGCGGCGCGGCAGACGGGCCTGGGCGAGATGCTGATCGGTGGCGGCGTGGGTGCGGTCGAGCCGATCGGTCCCGAGCACCCGCTGGCAAAGGTCTTCGACTTCACCGCCACCTATATGGATGTGCCCGACCTGAAACAAACGGCCGAAGACTATCCTTACGAAACCCTGGCCCGGGTGGCCCGCGGGGCCCGGCAGATTCACGCCACGGACGCCCTTCCTTATGTGCCCTACCTCGCCGCGGGCTGGTGTCCGCGTCCGTGGGAGGACCCGCGCGCCTGCTTCAAGTTTCCGACGCGCGCAGAATGGGAAGCAGAGCTGCGCGGGATGAAGTCCGGCCTGGCTTCCAGCGCCAACCTTGGCCTGCCGCTGCCCGGCGGGGGACGACAACAGATATTCACCATTTATGCCTGGAACGAATTCGCCGAGGGCGGCATCATCGCCCCCACCCGCGGCGAGAACACCATGAAACTCAACGCGATCCACGCCGTGTTCGGCCCTTCGCCATAGCCGGGCGGAGGGGCATACAGGGCCAGTCCGTTAATGTTTTTGACGCCCGAGGATGGTTCCCGTAGCGTTTGGGAGTTGTTGAAGCAATCATGATTGGGTATATCGTAAAGAAGTTCATCGGCTCCAAGAACGACCGCGAGGTCAAGCGGCTGCGTCCCTTGGTCGCCGAGATCAACGCCTTGGAGGCCGAGTTGCAAAAGGTCTCCGACGATGTTTTGCGCCAAAAGACCGCCGCCTGGAAAGAGGAGATCTCCAAAATCCAGGACCACGAGGAGCTCGCGCGCCGGCTGAGCGAAATCCTGCCCGAGGCCTTCGCGGTCGTGAAAAACGCCTGCCGGCGGCTCTGCGGCGCCGAGATCATCGTCCGCGAGCATCCGTTGACGTGGGAGATGATCCCATTCGATGTGCAGCTCATCGGCGGCTATGCCTTGCACGCAGGCAAAATCGCCGAAATGGCCACCGGCGAAGGCAAGACCCTCGTCGCCACGCTCCCGGTCTATCTCAATGCCTTGAGCGCCCGCGGCGTCCACGTCGTCACGGTGAACGATTACTTGGCGGCGCGCGACAGCGAGTGGATGGGCGCGGTCTATAAGTTCCTCGGCTTGACCGTCGGCTGCATCCTGCACGACCAGCCGCCCAATGTTCGCCGCGAGCATTATAACTGCGACATCACCTACGGCACGAACGCCGAGTTCGGTTTCGACTATCTCCGCGACAACGGCATGGCCACCCGCAAGGAGGAGCAGGTCCAGCGCGGCCATTACTACGCCATCGTCGATGAGGTGGACTCGATCCTCATCGATGAAGCCCGCACACCGCTCATCATCAGCGGCCCCGCGGTAATCACCTATGACGAGCAGTACGCAAATTTCAGGTCGCAGGTCGAAGCGCTGTACCACGTCCAGGAACGCCTGTGCAATCGCTTTCTGTCCGAGGCGGAGGGGATCATCCGCAAGCTGCGTCCGGAAGACGGCTCCAATCCGGAGAATGGCGAGGCGCTGGAAAGGCAAGCCGGTTTGCTGCTCTTCCGCGTGAAATGCGGCCAGCCCAAGTCCGAGGGCCTGATGAAAGTGCTGGAAGAGCCGGAGAATCTCCGGCTCATGAACCAGGCCGAACTGCAACTCCACGCCGACCAGAAGAAGATCGAGCTCTACGCGGAGAAGGAAGAGCTTTTCTTCGCCATTGACGAGAAGAGTCACGAGGCGGACCTGACCGAGAAGGGCCGGAACTATCTCAGCCCGAAGGA
>Ga0187872_10000485_pt1 | contig 46303 bp, 42 predicted proteins | sample June2016WEW_16_4_FD_132973 | JGI IMG/M metagenome (GOLD analysis project Ga0187872, IMG submission 132973) | Peatland microbial communities from SPRUCE experiment site at the Marcell Experimental Forest, Minnesota, USA - June2016WEW_16_40 | ecosystem: Environmental > Terrestrial > Soil >...
CAGGACAACCGCCATTGCGTAAATCGAAAACGCCATTCCCCGCTGCTCGGGCGCACATGTGTCCGCCAGAATCGATTGTTCGCTCGGCTGCAAACCACCGCCGCCGATTCCCTGAAGGATCCGGAAGAAAACAAGCAGCCCAAGCGTCGGAGCGAGACCGCATAGAAAGCTGCTTCCCGCAAACAACATGACGCAAAACATGTAGTAACGCTTTCGCCCAAATCGCGTTGCGAGCCAGGCGCTGGTCGGCAGCACGATGCCGTTCGATACCAAGTAGCTCGTGAGCACCCATGTCGATTCGTTCGTGCTCGCGCCGAAGCTTCCCGCGATGTGGGGCAGAGCGATGTTCGCGATGGAAGTGTCGAGCACTTCCATGAACGTCGCGAGCGTCACCGTGAAAGCGACGAGCCAGGGGTTGTGGTGCGGCCGCCAGGCGGCATGGTCGATCGTCAGTGCGCTCGAGGCCATCGAAAATTCTTATTGCTATTTTACTGCGGCCTTGAATAAATATACATGCATGTATGTATGCTGTACAGGGACGGGACGCGCTTGATCATCCGGGACCACGCGTTCCGTCCTTCCCGTTCTTCCGTCCGGCCGCGAAGAGGGAAATCGGCTCCCTCGCGGCAGCAGGCCCGCACCGAAGCAACCCGCCGAAGGCTCCTCGCGGCTGCCGAGCGTATTTTCGCGCGGAAGGGATTCGAGGCCGCGCGTCTCGAAGACATCGCCGCGCTCGCCGGTTACACCCGCGGCGCCTTCTACGCGAACTTCGAGAGCAAGGAAGACATCTTCTTCGCGCTGCTGGAGCAGTGGGTGGCCGAGCGTCTCGGCGATCTGGACGCCCTTTTCGAACGGTACAAGGATCCCGCCAAACTCCTGCGCGCCCTGCGCGATCACTACGCTGATATCTCCAAGAACCGCGACTTGGCCCTGCTCTCGGTCGAGTTCAAGCTTTTCGCCGTTCGGCATCCCAAAGAGCACGCGCGCTTGCTCGCCAGGCATGAGAGCCTTCGCGCCGGTGGCGGAATTTTTCTGGATCGCGTCGCCAAATCGCTCGGGCGAACGATTCCGATCCAGAGCGCAGCCGCTTCCACGGCTCTCGGCGCCATGTCCAACGCCCTCGTTCTCGATCATCTCCTCGATCATACCGGGCTCGCCGAGCAGGATATCCAATATCTGCTCGGAATTGTTTTCGACGGCATCCTCGGAGCCACGGCCGCGAAGTAAAGCACCGCATTCCTCCGCGCAAAATCCGTTTCGGCGCTGCGAGTGCCTTTCTCGTCCGAATCCTGATTTTATGGCACAGTAGACATTCGATGGCCGCCGCTTCGGGGACTTCCAGGTCCACCCAACGTATCGCATTCACGTATCCGTCCTTCAAGCTTTACCAGACGGCGCGCTTTTGTATCGTTCTCGCAACCGAAATGCAATCGGTTGCGGTCGGCTGGCAGGTCTACGAAATCACGAAGCGCCCGCTCGACCTCGGCCTCATCGGCCTCGCACAGTTCCTGCCGGGAATCATTTTCCTGCCGCTCTCAGGCCACACCGCGGACCGCTACCACCGCTCGAAAGTCCTGACGATGGGCTACGCCGCCCTCGCGATCTGTTCGGCTCTGTTGCTGACGGAGACTCTTCGCGGCGCGCGGCTCGTCTATCCAATCTACGTAGTCGTCGGGCTGATCGGAGTCGCGCGCGCGTTCACCGGCCCGGCAAGCCGCGCGATCCTTCCGCTACTCGTTCCCGAGGAATATTTCCAGAGCGCGTTCGCGTGGGGCGCGACGATTTTCCAGATTGCGACGATCCTTGGCCCGTCCGTCGGCGGCGTCGTCTACACGATCTTTCGAGGGCCCGCAGCGGTCTACGCGGTGGCGATGGCGGCCGGCGTGTGCGGCGCGGCGGCAATGTCGCGCGTACAACTTGCGCCCCGGAAGCGGCCGCTCGAGCCGGTGAACTGGAAGACTGTTTTCGCCGGCCTGCATTACATCTGGCGCGAGAAGTTCATTCTCGGATCGATTTCCCTCGATCTCTTCGCAGTGTTGCTCGGTGGAGCGGTCGCGCTGCTGCCAGTGTACGCGCGCGACATTCTGAAGACCGGGCCGTGGGGACTGGGGCTGTTGCGCTGCGCGCCCGCAGTCGGCGGGGGAGTGATGGCGCTCGCTCTGGCGCACCGGCCGCTCGGCGGCCGCGCCGGGATGAAGATGCTGTGGTGCGTCGCGGGGTTCCGCGTCTGCACGATTCTCTTTGGCGTCTCGCACAGCCTGACGCTCTCGATCGTGGCGCTCATCTTCGTCGGCGCGACGGACATGGTCAGCGTGGTCGTGCGCGGCGTCTGGATACAGCTCGGCACACCCGACGAGATGCGCGGCCGTGTCAATGCCGTCGACATGATCTTTATCGGCTCATCGAACGAACTCGGCGCGTTCGAATCGGGCGTGACGGCGGCGTGGCTCGGAACCGTGCCCGCTGTCGTGCTGGGCGGCATCGGAACGCTCGTCGTGACCGCGCTGTGGGCCTGGATGTTTCCCGAGCTGCGCAACGCCGATCGGCTCGTAGCGCCCGATCCCAAGAACTAGTCCGCGGCCTTCGCTTTCTGCTCGGTCACCGCGCCCTGATATACGGCTGCGGGACGCCACGCCTGCACCGTCATACCGCCGCTGATGCGGGTCTGCATCCACGGGGCGAAGAAGTTGTACGGGTGAACGGCCTCGGGTGCCCCTGCTTCGTCGAGCTTCTTACGCAAATCGGCGGGAATCGCGAAATCGAGCGCGCCGAGATTGTCATCAAGCTGTGAAACCTTCGTCGCGCCGATAATCGTGGACGTGATGCCGGGCTGCGTTGCGACCCAGTTCAGCGCGACCTGCGCCGGCGATTTGCCGATTTTCTTGGAGACTTCGAGAAGAGCGTCGAGGACGCGCCAGTTGTGCTCCGTAAATTTGTTGAACATCGGGTTCGGCATGGTCAGACGGCCCTCGCCGCTGCCCTTGCTCCCCTCCCTCTTATACTTGCCGCTCAACAAACCGCCAGCGAGCGGGCTCCACGGGCAGATTCCGATGCCGAGTTCCTGCGAGACGGGAACGTGCTCGCGCTCGATATTGCGCTCGGTGAGCGAATACTCGAGCTGCAACGTGGCGACGCGCTCCAGGCCTCCCTTTTCGGCGAGCGTTTGCGCGCGGGCGACGTACCACGCCGGCGTGTCGGAGAGTCCGTAGTAGCGGATCTTTCCTTCGCGGACCAAGTCGGTGAGCGTCGAGACAACTTCCTCGACGGGCGTGATCGTATCCCAGGAGTGAAGGTAGTAGAGATCGACGAAGTCGGTGCGAAGGCGGCGCAGGGAGCCTTCGAGCGCGCGGTAGACATTTTTCCGGCCGTTACCACCCGCGTTTGGATTTCCTTGTTGCGCACCGAAAGTGAATTTCGTGGCGATCACGACGCTGTCGCGCAGCTTGCGCTCGGCGACGTATTTCCCGACGATCTCCTCGCTTTGGCCCATCTGGTAGCCGTCGGCAGTGTCAATGAAATTGCCGCCCGCTGCGAGATAGCGCTCGATCATTTCGTGGGAAGTCTTTTCGTCAGAGCCCCAGCCCCAGCCGGTGCCGAAACTCATTGCCCCGAAGCAAAGCGGAGTGACGCGCAAGCCGGTGCGTCCCAGCGTTGTGTACTCGTTCAATTTCATATGATTCCTCCCGAGGGACTCGAAAGTCGAAATTCGAAAATCGAAATTGGGGGTGCGAAAGACCCCCCGATCCAGTGACGGGTAGCAGGCACTGCCATCGTTTGTTTTGAGTGAGTTAGAGGGAATTCTACTCGACACCAGTGTCGGGTAGAGCGCGAAAAAGGAGAGATCCCTCGGCTCGCGTTGCTCGCTCGGGATTGCGATCCTCGTCGGATCGCAAACTGGCGATTAGAACCTGTCGCCGTTGTTTGTTTGCAATGACTTAGACTGGATTCTAATAACCATAGATTGCGATTAGGATCGCATCCATCTTGCCTGGGGCGCATGCCGCAGGCCGGAGGCTGCCAGCAATGCGGCGCCCGTATGCGAGCGCACCCGGCCGTGTCGCGCGGCCCGGCAGAGTCGCCTTCGCCCCGCTTCCGAATTCGAGCCCAATTCTTCCTCACGCGACTATCTTATGCCACGGGACAAGTAATGCAAGCACGGAACCCTGTGGACTTTTTTGGGATGGGGCACCCGAAAAAGGGACGGAGTCTATTCCCGGCGCGCGAGAGGGCTTACGATAGGGAGTCATGCGATTCTGGTTTGCGCGCAACAGCGAAGTTCCGATTCGCGAGCAGATCGTGACCCAAATCGTGCTGGGCATCCTGTGCGACGCCTTGAAGGCGGGGCAGCGTCTGCCGAGCACGCTGGAACTGGCGCGGCGGTTTCATCTGCACCCGAACACGATCAGCGCCGCGTACCGCCAACTCGCGCGGGAACGCTGGGTGGCGTTCCGGCGCGGGAGCGGCGTGTACGTTCGCAAGAGCAAGCTGGAAGCGCCGCTTTCTTCGGCGCTCGTGCTGGATCAGTTGTACTGTGGCTGCGTTATAGGGCGGGGCACTCAAGGCCCGCCTGCCCTTCGTTCGCCGCGGCGAACGAAGGGTAAAAAGGCCGCCGCTACGAGAGCAACGGCGCCCACGTGAGAGCGACCGCGCTGAAGGCGATGCCGCGCTGAAGGCCGCGGCGCTACAGCTAAACTTTTAATCCAAATACGTCGGCGGGTGCTACGAAGGCAAAGATGCCTGAAATCAAGATCAACGGGTACGTCACCTACTACGAAGACGACGACTTCACCGATCCGTGGAGATCGCGGCAGACGATCGTCATCCAGCACGGATTCGGGCGCAACTCGCAGTTCTGGCGGCAGTGGGTGCCGATGCTGGCGGGCGACTATCGCGTGATCCGCCGCGATCTGCGGGGCCACGGCGGCTCGGGCGATCCGGGGCCGAGCTACCCATGGTCCTTCGAGGGACTTGTGCGCGACCTGAGGGCCTTCTGCGAGGCGCTGGGGCTCGCGGACGTCCACCTGCTCGGCGAATCGACGGGCGGGATGCTAGCCGTCGGATCGGCGGCGACACATCCCGAGCGGCTGCGGTCGCTGACGCTATGCGCCACGCCGAAAACGATTGGTCCCGCGTCGCAAAAGCTTTTCGCCTTCGGCCGCGCATCGTGGCAGAGCGCGCTCGAGGAAATGGGCTCGGAGGGCTGGGCGCGGGAGCTGCTCTCGCGGCCGGGAACATTCCCAAGCACCGATCCCGCGCAAATCGAGTGGGCGATCCGGCAATTCGGCAGAGCAGCCACGCGCTCGCTCGTCGGTTACAGCACCGTGATTTCGACAACGAATATCACGCCGCTGCTGCCGGAGGTGAAAGTGCCGGTGCTGATCCTGGCGCCGACGCGAAGCGCCGCGACCTCAGTCGAGGAGCAGGAGAGCATTGCCGCGGCCCTGCTGCAATCCGAAATCGTGCAAATCGATGGCGCTGGGCACGAGATCTACATCGACCGGGCGGAGGGGTGCGTCGCGGCGTTGCGAGGGTTTCTGGCGGGATTTCAGTAGCGCCAGACGGCGGTGCGGCGCTCGCGGCAAACCTGCTGCGCTGAAGGCCGCAGCCCTACGTTTAAACCTAAACCCGACACGTTACCTCCGCGCGAGGCGGCCAGCGCGGGCAGCAAATCTACGCTACAATTGAATAGTCGTGCTCTCCGTTAACAACATCACGATGCGCTTCGGCGCCAGAATACTGTTCGAGGACGTCACCTGCACGTTTCTCGCGGGGCGGCGGTACGCCATCACGGGGCCGAATGGCGCCGGCAAATCGACGCTGATGAAAATCCTGACCGGGGAGCTTGAGCCTTCAAAGGGCTCGATCACTCGGCCGAAGAAGCTCGGCATTCTGCGCCAGGACCAGTTCGCGTTCGACGACTATCGCGTGATCGACACGGTCATCACGGGCAATGGGCCGCTGTGGAAGGCGCTCGTCGAGCGCGACGCGCTCTATGCCAAACCGCACGAGTCGCTGACCGACGCGGACGGCATGCGCCTCGGCGAGCTCGAAGGGATCGTAGGCGAAGAGGGCGGCTACACGGCGGAAGCGGACGCGGCCCGGCTGCTCGACGGGCTCGACGTGGCGGAACCGCTGCACGAGCGCAAGATGGGAGAGTTACAGGGCGGGCAGAAGGTGCGCGTGCTATTGGCGCAGGCGCTCTTCGGCAATCCGCCGGCGCTGCTGCTCGACGAGCCGACGAACTACCTGGACCTCGATTCGGTCCACTGGCTGCAGGACTATCTCTGCGAATACGAAGGCGTCCTGATCGTGATTTCGCACGACCGCCACTTCCTCAACAGCGTCTGCACGCACACCGCGGACATCGATTACGAAACGGTGATCATGTACAACGGCGGGTACGACGACATGGTGCTGGCCAAGACGTCGATCCGCGCGCGCATCGAATCGGGAAACGCACAGCGCGAAAAGAAGATCGCGCAACTGAACGAGTTCATCGCGCGGTTTTCGGCCGGCACGCGCTCGGCGCAGGCAACTTCGCGCAAGAAGGAAGTCGAGCGGTTGCAAACGGCCGAGCTGGCGAGGTCCAACATCGCGCGGCCGTACATCCGGTTTCAGATGGACCAGCACTCCGGGCGGCATCCGATCGAGATCAAGAGCGTGGTGAAGGCGTACGACGGCGTGAAGGTTTTTCAGCCGTTCTCGGCGAGCGTGACGCGCGGTGAAAAAATTGCGCTGATGGGGCGTAACGGCACGGGGAAGACCACGCTGCTGAAGTCGCTGATTCGCAACGCCACGGGCTACATCGAAGACACGGACAAGCAGTTCGCGATCGACGGCGGCACGGTGGTGTGGGGCCACAACGCGCTGGTCGGCTACTTCGCGCAGGACCATTCCGAATCGATCGTGAAGGGGACGACGGCGATCGAGTGGCTGCACCAGTTCAAGCTACAGGCGACGCAAGAGGAGCTGCGCGGGCTGCTCGGGCAGATGCTCTTCAGCGGCGAAGACGCTCTGAAGCAGACGCACACGCTTTCCGGCGGCGAGTCCGCGCGGCTGATCTTCTGCCGGCTGATGCTGCAAAGGCCGAACGTGCTTGTGCTCGACGAGCCGACCAACCACCTGGACCTCGAATCCATCAACGCGCTGAACATCTCGCTCCAGAAATACGACGGCACGGTGCTGCTCGTCACGCACGACCACGACGTGATCGACGAGGTTGCCACGCGCATCTGGCATTTCCAGGGCGGGCGCGTCGAGGACTTCAAGGGTCCTTACGAAGAATACGTGGCGTACGCGCAAGAAAAGGCGTCGTAGGCAGCCGACGGTACCGCCTCGAGAAGGACTCCCACCGCAAATTCCCTCAATTCTGCGTGCATGACGGGGCGAACCCCGAGGCTTGGAATTCGGGCGGGGCGTAGGATAGGCTGCGACTCACAGGAGGGCATGAGCATGAGCGCGAACATGAAATTGACCCACGTGATCAAATTTGTGGCGGACATGGACCGCGCGGTGAAGTTCTATCGCGACGTGGCGGGGCTACCCCTCAAGTTCCAGTCGCCCGGCTGGAGCGAGTTCGTCACCGGCGAGACGACGCTGGCGCTGCATCCGGCGTCGGAGAAGAATCCCGCGGGCGGCGTCGAACTGGGCTTCACGGTGGACAACCTTCAGAAGTTCCATCAAGAGATGAGCGCGAAGGGCGTGCAGTTCAGCATGGCTCCGGCGAAGCAGGACTATGGAAACTTGCTGGCGCAGTTCGTCGATTCCGAAGGCGGACATTGCAGCGTTTCGGGGAAGTAGCCGATCCGCTGAAGATTGCGACTCCGCAAAGGGGCTACTGTGCGGGAGCCTGAACGACGGTGATCGACTTCAACATGCGGACCCAGCGCGCCGGGCGTTTGTCGTGGGGCGCCACGAGCTTGAACGGGCCCTCGCCGGAGCCGAGAGGAGCGCCGTTCATCGTGTCCGCGACGAGAACCTCCGAATCGAGAATTCCGGAGTCGAGCTCGGCAATCGAGAAAGTGACGCGATAGTTGTCCGCAGCCTCGACCACGACGTACATCGCCATCGAAGTTCCTCGAAGTTGTTCCCCCTCGGGCACGCCGGCCTGATGAAGCAGCGTTTCGAGTGCGACGCCGTCGTAGACCTCTGCCTGGTGATTGTGAGGATTCATGACGTGAACGGTGGTGCGGGGCATCTTCTTGAGATCTGCGTCCGATAGGACGAGCGGCTTCGCGACCGCGCCGCCGATCGTGATTTCTGTGGGGCCGGCGACACCAGCCTTCTGCGCAAAAGCCGGGTATGACGGCGCGAGCGCGACAAAGAGGAAAAGTAAAGCCGCTGCGGCGGCGAATGCCCGATGTGTTGAGCGAATCATGCCCCGAGGATACTCGTTGCGCCACGCAGAGTCGAGCCTGGAGGAGGCGGCTTGACGGACATCGGGCGAACGTGAAATTATGCCCAAATTACCTACAGGAGTGCGCAAATGGCGACAGAACTGGCATCTACATACGCGGATTTGAGCCTTTTTATCGGCGGCGAGTGGCTATCGGCCGCGGGGCGGAAGAGTTCGTCCGTGATCAATCCGGCAACGGAAGAAACGATCGGGCAGGTGCCGCACGCGTCGAAGGCGGACCTCGACCGTGCGCTCGCGGCGGCGCAGGAAGGGTTCAAGACGTGGCGCGCGATCTTTCCGGACGAGCGCGGCCGAATCATGAAGCGCGCGGCGGACCTGCTGCGCTCGCGCAAAGAGGAAATCGCGCGCATCGCCACGACCGAGTCCGGCAAAGTGATCCACGAGACGCGGGTCGAAGTGATGATGTCGGCGAACATCCTCGAGTGGTACGCCGAAGAGGGGCGTCGCGCGTACGGGCGCGTCCTGCCGCAGCGCACGCCGGGAACGCGGCTCGCGGTGGTGAAAGAGCCGGTGGGACCCGTGGCGGCGTTCGCGCCGTGGAATTTTCCGCTCGGCAATCCGGCGCGCAAGATCGGCGCGGCGCTTGGGGCCGGCTGCTCGGTGATCCTGAAGCCGGCGGAGGAGACGCCTGCGTCGGGACTGGCGGTGGCGCGATGCCTGGTCGATGCGGGGCTGCCGCCGAACGTGCTGGCGATCGTATACGGCGTACCGGCGGACGTGTCAACGCACCTGCTTGCGTCGCCGGTGATCCGCGCGATTTCGTTCACGGGCTCGATTCCGGTGGGCAAGCATTTGATGAAGCTCGCGGCCGATGGCATGAAGCGCACGACGATGGAACTGGGCGGCCACGCGCCCGTGCTCGTATTCGACGACGTGGACGTGGACAAAGTGCTCGACGCATCGGTAGTGGCGAAGTACCGGAACGCGGGGCAGGTGTGCGTCTCGCCGACGCGCTATTACGTGCACGACAAGATATACAACAAGTTCGTCGAAGGCTTCGCGCAGCGCGCGAGGTCGGTGCCGGTGGGCGACGGCCTCGACGAGAAGAACAAGATGGGGCCGCTCGTGCACGCGCGGCGGCTGGCGGCGATCGAGGCGTTCATTCAGGATGCGCGGGATAGCGGCGCGAATGTGCGCGCGGGCGGCTCGCGGCTGCGCAGCCCGGGATATTTCTACGCGCCGACGGTGCTTTCCGACGTGCCGAACACGGCGCGGATCATGAACGAGGAGCCGTTCGGGCCGGTCGCCGTAATCAACCGGTTTGCGGACTTCGAAGCCGTGATGGAGCAGGCGAACCGGTTGCCGTACGGGCTCGCGGCGTTTGGGTTCACGAATTCGGCGCACACGGCGAAGCTGCTGGGCGAGCGGCTCGAAGCGGGAATGGTGGGAGTGAATACGTACGCGATTTCCGTGCCGGAGTCGCCGTTCGGCGGAGTGAAGGAAAGCGGCCACGGCTCGGAAGAGGGAATCGAAGGGCTCGACGCCTGCCTGGTCACGAAGTTCATCAGCGAAGCGTAAAACGGAGCGAAGAGAGATTCTTCGCCCGCCGCGGCCGAAGCGATGACGCGGCGGACTGAGAATGACGGCACAGGATTGTCCGCGGCAACCGAGAGGAAATCGGATGGCGGGTCAGTTGGCGGGCGAGACGGCGATCGTTACGGGCGGAGGGCGCGGGTTCGGCCGGTCCATCGCACTCGGACTTGCAGCGGCGAGAGCGGCGGTCACCGTGACGGCGAGGTCGAAGGATCAGCTCGACGCGACCGTGCAGGAGATCGAGGCCGCGGGCGGGCGCGCGTTTGCGGTCGCCGGCGACGTGACGAACCGCAAGGATGTGGCGCGCGTGGTTGAAGCCGCGGAGAAAAAGTTCGGCCCGACGACGGTGCTGGTGAACAACGCGGGAGTCACTGGGCCGTTTGGTCCCATTTGGGTCGTCGATCCTGACGAGTGGTGGGACGCGCAGGCAGTGATGGTCCGCGGCACGCTGCTCTTCATGCACGCGGTAATGCCCGGAATGGTCGCGCACCGCAAAGGGTGCGTGATCAACATCGCGGCCCTGGGCGGGCAATGGTTTGCGCCCAAACTCACCGGCTACGCCGTGGCGAAGTCGAGCCAGATCCGCCTCTCCGAGCACGCTGCGGCCGAAGCCAAGGACCACGGTGTCATCGTCTTTTCGATCGAGCCGGGCACCGTGTACACGGATATGACCGAGCACACGATCACTTCCCCCGATGCCCAGCGCTGGGTTCCGCAGATGGTCGAGTACCTGACGAATCTCAAGAAGACGGGCGATCCTGCTCCGGGTCTCGCGAGATGCGCGGAGATGTGCGTGCAACTGGCCTCGGGGCGCTACGCCGCTCTCTCGGGACGCTTTCTCCTGCCGCAGGATGATTTCGAAAAGCTGCTACTGGAACCGGCGCCGCCTCCGGGCTCGGCGACGATACCGCGACAGCCGCCGAGGACACGTTGACAGCTTCAAGGCCAGAGTGATAGGACTGCCGTATTACAAGCCGCGATCTTCAGGGCGAGCACGACGGATGGACAAGGAATGAGGCCACGATGACGACCAGTTTCCCAAAGACTTTCGACTTCTGCGGATTCAATGCGCCGATGCGCGTCGAGTGCGACATCTACGATCTGATTGTCGAAGGGAACCTGCCCAAGGAGATCCACGGCGCGTGGTATCGCACGATCCCCGATCCGCAATATCCGCCGATGTTGGGCCACGACACGTATCTCAGCGGCGACGGCATGATCAGCGCGTTCCAGTTTGAGAACGGGCACGTGGACTTCAAGATGCGGTACATCATGACCGAGCGGCTGAAAGCCGACCGCAAGGCGCGCCGCGATCTTTTCGGACTCTACCGCAATCCATACACGGACGACCCAAGCGTGCGCGGCATCAACCGGTGCGTGAACAACACGACGCCGATTTTCCACGGAGGACGCCTCCTGGCCCTCAAGGAAGACGGCCTCGCGATGGAAATCCATCCCGAATCGCTCGAGACCATCGGCGTTTGGAACTATCGCGGCAAACTCAAGAGCCAAACCATGACGGCGCACACGCGGCTCGATCCGGATACGGGCGAGCTCTGTTTCTTCGGCTACGAAGCGAGCGGGCTGGCGACTCGGGACGTGTCGTACTGCGTGGCGGACAAGGAAGGCCAGCTCGTCAGCGAGGAATGGTTCCAGGTACCGTACGTCTCGATGATGCACGACTTCGCGGTCACGAAGGAGCACGTGATCTTCCCGGTGTTTCCGACGACGGCCGACCTCGACCGCATCAAGGCCGGCGGGGCTCACTGGATTTGGGAGCCGAACAAAGACACCTTCATCGGAATCATGCCGCGTGACGGGCACGTGAATCAGATGCACTGGTTCCGCAGGCCCGCCTCCTCCGCGTATCACTTCATGAATTCCTACACGGAAGGCAAGTTCGTTCATTTGGATTTCGGCGTGGGCAAAGTAAATCCGTTCCCGTTCATTCAGGAGGCGTCGCACATACACCCGACGATTGAGGACATGGCCGGAGGCGGCGTGGTGCGGTGGACGTTCGACATGTCGAAACCGGGCGAAAAGTTCGAGGAATACGCGCTCGCTCCCGCGGGCGATTTCCCCCGCATCGCGACGAAGGACCACATGTCCGACTACTCCATCGGCTATTACGAGCGGTTCGATCCGACGGCCGGCCCGCCGCTGACGGCGGGACCCGTGGGCGCGGGCTTCAACACGCTGAGCCGCCTGGAAGTGAAGAGCGGCAAGCTCAAGTCCTGGCATTCGAACAAGCCGGTGACGATTCAGGAAGAGGTCCACATTCCTTCGAAGACGCCGGGCCATGAGGGTTACCTCGCGTTGGTGGCCGATCTGCACGAGAACCAGCTTTCGGACGTGCTGGTTTTCGAAGCGGAGCACGTCGACAAGGGGCCCATCGCGACGATCAGAATGCCGCTGCGCCTGCGCAACCAGGTGCACGGCAATTGGGTTGCGGCGGAAGAACTCCAGTAGCAATTCGAACGCGGCCGGCAATTCGACCACTCGACCATAGAACACAGAACACGGGAGCCAAATGGCGCGCCAGACGGAATTCTACGGCTGGAAACTGCTCGCGGTCTTTTGGCTCATCCTCTTCACGAACTTCGCGTTTCCGCTCTACGGTGCGAGCGTCATCAACGCGTACATGGCCGCCGATCTGCACATGGATCGCGCGGCGCTGGGCCTGTCGTACGGATTGTTTCAATGGATGGTGGGGCTGCCCGCACCTCTCGTGGCGATTTGCATCAACAAAAAGGGCGTGCGCTTCACGATGCTGGCCGGATGCGCCACGGTGCTCGTCGGGGCGCTGCTGATGGCGTTTGCCGTGCGCACGGTCTCGCAGGTGTATTTCGTTTTCGGAGTCATCGTCGGCTTGGGCACGCTGGCGGGAGGGATACTTGGCGCGCAGGCTGGCATCGGTCGATGGTTTGTGAAGGGAAAGGCGCGCGCAATTACTCTGGTTCACACGGGCGGCACGTTCGGAGGTTTCGTCGCCGCGCCGGTGCTGAATCGAGTGATCGCGGCGTTTGGCGGAAACTGGCGAGCCGGATGGTTGCTGATTGCCGGGCTGAGTTTTGTGTCGTCGCTGCTGGCCTTCTTTTTCATCAAGGAAAGCCCCGCTGACCTCGGTCAGTTGCCGGATGGCGCGTCGAGCGCCGGCGAGCTGATTTCGCCCGCCAGTGGCGGCAGCGCAACGCGTGAGGTTTACAAGACCACGGACGATTGGACGTTCGGCGCGGTGTTCCGCACGCCGGCCATGTGGCTGTTCCTGATCGCGATTCTCGGATTCAGCGCGGGGTATCCGCTGTTCCTCGCGCACGGCGTAGTGCATCTGCGCGATCTGGGCTACACGCCGGCCGCGGCGGCGTTTTCGGTTTCGGTGATGCTGCTGTCGAGCCTGGGCGGGACGTTGTTTTTCGCGGCGGTGGCTGACCGCATCGAGCCACGGTTCGTGTGGGCGGCGGCTTCGGTGGTTTTCGGCGTCGGAATGATTCTGGCGTTGCACGCGAGCGGCGCAGCCGGGCTCTATCTCTACGCGATCTGCCTCGGCGCAGGATTTGGAACTTCTTTTTCGTCGATGATGGCCTTGCCGGCAAATTACTACGGCGCGCGGGCGTACGCGCCGGTTGTGGCAGTGGTGATCGCCGTAGGAACGACGGCGGGCGCAGCCGGGCCGTTTCTCGCGGGTTACGTTTTTGACCGCTACAACAGCTATACTCCAGCGTTTTACTCTGTTTCGGGACTGAGCTTCGTCGCCGCGCTGCTTCTGCTTTTCGCCAAGCCGCCATTGCGAAAAATTGCGCCATCTCTTGTGCCCGCCGTGCAGTGAGAAACCGGTCTGCGCGGGCGGTCGAGCAACAGCGATGGGAGAAGCAAATGGCAGGACTGCTCGAAAGACAAGTTGCGATTGTGACTGGAGGCAGCGGAGGATTCGGCCGCGCGATCGCCGTGCGTTTCGCTACGGAGGGAGCGGCCGTGACCGTTACTTCGCGGACGAAAGCTCAGCTCGAAGAGACCGTGGCGCAAATCCAGTCGGCCGGCGGCCGCGGCCTGGCGGTCGCTGGCGATGTGACGAACTGCGCGGACGTGGCGCGCGTGGTGCAGGAAACCGAGCGGCAATTCGGCCCGATCACGATCATGGTGAACAATGCCGGCGTGCCCGGCCCCTTTGGCCCCATCGGCATCATGGATCCGGACGAATGGTGGGCGGCTCAGGCCGTGCACATTCGCGCGCCGTTTCTGTTCTTGAGCGCCGTACTGCCAGGAATGAAGGAACGGCGCCGCGGCTGCCTGATCACTATCGCGTCTCCGCGAGCGAAGATGACGTCGCCGAATCTTTCGGCGTACTGCTTGGGCAAGACTGCGCAGGCGAGGCTGACGCAGCTCGTGGCCGCCGAGGTGAAAGGATACGGGATCACGGCGTTCGCGGTCGACCCGGGCACCACTCCGACGCAACTGGCGGACAACACCATCAATTCGCCGGATGCGCAGCGCTGGATTCCGGATATGGTGGAGAAGCTGCGCTCGATGCGCGGCCAGCCCGGTGGAGAGGCGATTCTGGCCCGGTGCGCGCAACGTTGCGTCGAGCTGGCCGCCGGGAAGCACGACGAATTAAGCGGCAACTACATCGGCAGGAACGACGTCGCAGACCCGTGGCGGTGACCAGTGCTGCGCTGGCTTGCCCGGACTGCCTCCACGTGTCGGGTTCGGCCAACCACCGCGCCCGCTGACACACTTGAACTTGCTAACCAGGAACCGCAGCCCGTCGCGTGCCAGCGCAACGATCGAGGGGGACACGATCTACCTAGCTATCCCTACGCACAGCCGCAGAATGGCCTCTTTGCCGCCAGATGCGACCCGCGGGCGAAAATTGACACGGATACGCGGGTCGGATACCCTGATTCATCTGAAATCAAACGCGAAGGAGCAATGAATGGCTCAGGGTACGCCCGTAAAGCACAGGAAGAAGACGAAGTCGGTCTTGAAGAACATCCGCCAGGCCGAGAGGCGCGCGGCAATCAATCGCATGAACCGCACGCGAGTCCGCACGGCGATTCGCAGGATGCGCGCGGCGCTGGCGGCCGCAGACCATGCCGGCGCTGAGAAGCTCGCCTCGGCGACCTTTTCCGAGCTCGACAAGGCAATCCGCAAGCGCACGCTTTCCGAGAACACGGCGAACCGCTACAAGTCCCGCTTGACCCTCGCCCTGAACGCGCTCAAAGCGAAGCAGTAGACACGAGGTAGTCGCAAGTCTTTCGCCGGGCGCTCCGAAGTTTCGGGGCGCCTTTTGTTTTGGCGGTCAGGCGGAGCGCGAAGCGGACGCTGCCGGTGTGGATGTGAGCCGCGCGATCAAAAACTCCATCATCGCGCGGGGATTCGGGTTCGCGGATTTCAATTGGCTGTCGGCCTCGGCAAGCGCGGCGAGGCCGGCGAGCAGCTCCTGCTTGGGAATGCGGTGCGCTTGCCGGACGGCTGCTTCCGCGGCCTCTGGCCGCATGCCGAGCTGCCGCGCGGCCTGGAAGCCGCTGGCATGCGCGGGCAGTTCGCGCGCTTCGATCAGCTTGCGATACATCCACGCGAGCGCTCCGACGATGCCGGCAGGCTGCTCGCCTTCCCGCAGCAGATTGTCGAGAAACTCGAGCGCAGCGCCCCGCTTGCGGCTTGCCAGCATGTCGGCAAGCTGCCAGACGGTATTCTTGCGCGCGGCCACCACGAGAGCTTCCACATCCGCCGCGGTGATCCGGCCGCGGGGGTGCACATACGTGGCTAGCTTTTCAAGCTCGATGCGGATCCGCGCGGGCTCACCGTTGACGATGTCCGCCAGCAGCGCCCCGGCTTCGCGGTCGATCTCCGCGCCCAAATCTTTCGCCATTTGCGCGGCAAGCGCGGCGGCCGATTCGCCGCCGATCGTCAATTCCACAACGAGCGCTTTCTCGTGGAGCAACTTGGAAAACCTCTGCCGGCCGTCAAGCGCCGTCGCTTCCAGAAGTAGGACGGTGAACGGAGCGGGCGAATCCAGGTATTTTTCGAGCATTTCCAGAATCTCGTCCCGCGATTTGTCGCCGAGCTTTTCGACCGATTCAACGTCCTCGACCACGATCACTTGCCGCGGCGCGAGCATCGGCAGCGTTTGCGCGCGTTGCAGGATTTCGTCCCAGCCCGCGTCGCGCACGGAAAGACGCGCCAAGGCCCAGTCGCGCGCGCCCTTGGGCACGCACACATCGATGATTTTATTGCGGCACATTTCGCGCAGATAGTGGTCGGTGCCGAGCAGAACGGCCGCGGGGATGGGTTTCCCATGCGCTAGGCGGTCGAGCAACTTTTCCGGTGAGGAGGCCGGCATCAGAAACCCTCCAGCACACCTGCCACGAGGTGCGACGCGAGGTCGCGCGACATTCGCTCGAGGGCGGGGTCCTGCTGCTCGAAGAAGCTGTTCACGTCGGAAGAGATCTGATACTCGTCGCGGAAGACCATGTCGTCGTTCTCATAGACGGGCTTTTGCGTTTTGTTGTCGATCAATTCGACCTTTGTGTGCACGGTGACGAGCATCGTTGTAACTTCGCCCGTAGTCGCGTTGAACAGCACCGGATTGGTGTCGATCGAGAGGACCTCGCCGCTCAGCACGGCGTCGGCTGATGCGGTGTCCTGCACGACGCGGTATTTCGTGCGCGTGATGAACTCGCGAATCACGGCTGCGGTGAAGCGCTGCTCGATGCGATAGCGCGTTGTGTCGTTCTTGAACGCGGGCACGGCGATCGTCTTCCACTCGGACGGGAGCTGCGCCCCATGGCCCGCGACGTGGTAGCCGCACCCCCCCGCCGCGACAGTCGCTGCAAGCATTGCTGCCAGAACCACAACCCGAAGGCCCGGACCCGCTCCGATCGTCGGCCGCATTCCATTCCGCCTGCCTTCACTTCGATGACTTTGCAACAAGCTCCTCCGCAATGCGCACCGCATTCGTTGCCGCAAGCCGCAGATTGTCGGCGACGCCCCACAGCCAGAAGCCGCCTTCGACGTTCGGGTCCGGTTCGATCGGCGCGAGATGAATTTCGCTTTCTCCGGCCACGCTCACGTTCGTAGGCGACGCATCATCCGGCGCCGGGATCTTCACGCCGAGGTTCCTGAATGCGGCCGCGGCCTGCTCGGGCGAACCCTGCGTCGTGAGTTCCGCGTAGGCAGCGAAAGCATACCCGTAAAATACTGGCGCTTGCACCAATTGAATTGCGGGCACGGGCGCGCGCCCGTCAAGATATCGGGCCGCATCGCGCGCAATCGCGCTGCGCACATCCGCGAGGCGCGGCTTGCTGCTCTCGCCGTAGCGCGCCAGCAAATTGAACGCCACCTGCGCGTCGAAAACGGGCTGGGCGATTTCGCGGAACGAGAGGAGGCTGGCCGTTTGGCTTTCGAGTTCCTCGATCCCCTCCTGGTCGTGTTCGGAGACAGGCGGAAACATCAGCAGGACGACCCGGCGTGCCTGAAATTGTGTGAGGGCCGCAGCCAGCGTGCAGGCAATGATGACCGGAGCAGCAGGGGAGGAGTATGCCGCCGGACGGGAAGCGCCATTGGCCCCAGATGGGGTCCGTAGAGTCAGCACGGAAGCGAGCGAAGGAATCCAGGCGACGGATGGGGCGCCGTCGCGGCTGGTGGCAAGCGCCCCCGTAAGGTCAATCACGGTCGCCCCGGCGATTTGGGCCGCTCGCCAATTTCGCTCAGCGTCCGCAGCGGTTCCGGCAAAGAAGACAAAGCGTGCGCCCTCGAAGCTATCCTCTTCGAGCGCGCGGATGAACGTCGGCTCGCCGGCGGCTTCGGTGAGCGTCCCGGCCATCACACTTTCGTCGAGCAGGATGATGTCGCTCGCCGGAAAATGGCGGTCCTCGAGAACCTGCTTCAGCTCTTTGCCGCGGAGCGAAGAAGCCCCGACGATGGCGACGCGATGGAAGTTTCCTTGCCCGGAGGGCATAACCTAGGCGTGGCGCGAGGCGACGCGGCGGCGCACGACGCGAATGACCTGAAGTACGATGCCGTGCGCAAGGTAGACGCTGGCAAGCACAAAGAGCGTTGGTCCGGAGAACTTGACGATTGCGCCGATCAGCAGGGCGATTAGAACCACGAAGAGAGACGGCCGGCGCCGCGTCCACTGAATGTCCTTGAAGCTGTAGTGGCGCACCGTGCTCGACATCAGAACTCCCAGCACAACGAGCAACAGCAGCCAGAGTACGGAGAACCGCGCGTCTGAAATCGGGAGCTGGAAGAAATGCACCGTTGCGGCAATCATGCCCGCCGCGGCCGGGGTCGGCATGCCCACGAAAAAGCGGCTGCTGCCGGGGGCCATGCCGTGAATATTGAAGCGCGCCAATCTCCAGGCGGCGCAGCCGACGTAGAAGAAACCGATCAGCCAGCCGAGCGGCGTGAGGTGGGGCTCACCCACGGCGGCCATCGCTCGGACTCCCCAAGCATACGCGAGAAATGCCGGTGCAATCCCGAAGCTTACGATGTCCGCCAACGAATCGAACTGCTTGCCGAACTCACTGTTGGTGCCCATGGCGCGCGCCACGCGTCCGTCGAGCGAATCGAGCACGATCGCGAAGCCGATGGCGATCGCCGCATTGTCGAAATCGGTGACCTGGCCTTCCAGGGTCGCGAGGATGGCGTAGTAGCCGCAGAGAAGGTTCGCGACCGTGAACGCGCTGGGCAGAAGATAGACGCCGCGGCGGAGTTTATGATTGCGGAACAGCCGCCGGGGCTGCCCTTCTTCGTGGCCGATCGGATCTAGGCTGTTGAATTCCATTTTGCCAGGATGCTTGCTCCGCCGTTCACTTTCTGTCCGCGCCGCACGGCGATTTCCGCCTCCGCCGGCAGCCAGACATCCACGCGCGAGCCGAAACGAATGATTCCGACGCGCTCACCCAAGGTTACCGGATCGCCCTGTTTTTTCCAACATATCACGCGCCGCGCAATCGCTCCGGCGATTTGTTTGAAGATGATCGTTCCCTGTGGCGTATCGATATAGATGAGGTTTTGCTCGTTTTCACGCGAGGCGGCGGAGCGATACGCGCCATAGAACTTTCCTGGCCGGTAGATCACGTTGGCGACGCGGCCGGCCACTGGAGCGCGCTGCACGTGCACGTCCCAGATCGAGAGGAAAATGCTGATGCGGTGGCCCATCCTCGAATCGCGCGCTTCATCAACGATCTCAACCACGCGGCCGTCCGCCGGTGAAACGACCGTCCCGGGACCGGTCGGAATCGTCCGCGCGGGATCGCGAAAAAAGTAGAAAACGAAGAGGCCCAGAATAATCAGGATCGCGGACGGCCACTTCCAGCCGAAAAACATGCACACCGCGCCGATCGCGAGCGGCGGAATCGCAAATCGATACGCGTCCTTGACCATGGTCGCGGGAAGCCCGTTTCATTCGGGCGAGAGTTGTCTCACAAATGATCTCGGTCGGACGGGGCCCTCGACCCTGCGGCGAACTTGATTCGCTCCTCGGCCGCGGACGGGCGCTCCTGATCGAATACAAACGTATTGTACGACAGAACCGCGGACGCTACTGGACGTTAGTGCGCGCCGTGCTGGTGGCGCGCCACCATCAATTCCATTTGGTCCTTCAGGCGCAACTTGATCTTTTTCAAGGTTGCTTCCTGAAGCAGATCTTCCGAACTCAGATAGGAGGACTTGAGGATTTGCTCGAGTTGGGATTCACAACGAGAGTGCTCTTCTGCGAGGCTGCGAAACTCTGGGTCTCTTGCCAACAGGGACTGCCGGATTTCCCGGTTCGTCATCGGCGTCATTCCCTCCTGGATGGAGCAAGCGTTCACATATGAGTGATTATTACCACAATCCGGGCGCGGAGCCAAGAGGGTGAATCGCACATTACAGGCGGGGGAGTAAACTGGCCAGGCTTGCAGTAGTCTTGTCGGACTTGTTGCCCCAGGTCCAGTAGAGGCCGAGATAGGCGTAATTCTCGGCTTGACCGAAAGCGCTGTGGCCATAGCAGAGGAGCAGTTGGAAGCCCGGATTTCGGAAGTAGTAGTAGCCTCCCACGTCCACCAGCGTGGCGGACCTCGTTTGTGCCGTGGCCAGACCTTCGCGCCCGTGAGAGAAGACCTCTGTCCCTAGCGTTAGCTTTTTCCCGATGTCCCGCTGAACGAGCCAGCCACCGTATGCAAAGTCTCGGTAACCGGGAGCAGTCGTCACAACCTTTCCCACGCCGCCGTAAGTCGTCCAGGGACCGAAGCTTTTCTGGGCCCAGATGGGCAGCCTTGCCCATCCCCTGCCAACTCCCAGGCCATTCGTCGGATTGCCGGTCGGCACCTCGAACATTGGGAAAATGCCAATCATGGGCGTGTGCTTGGTCTCCTGAATGAACCGCCATTTGACGCCGGTTTCCACATCACCCAGGCCGAAAGCGCTCGGGCGATCCGAAGGAAATATCGCCGCCGCCGGAACGATGATGTGAAGCTGAACGTTGGGCACGACCCCCCAGTTGAATTCCACCGCTGGTCCCGCTGTGTCCATTTCAATCGCGGTGCCGTCGGCGGTGCCGAAGGTATAGAGCTCGTAGTGCCTGAATTCAACGGGTTCCGGGTCGTCCGTCTGGAATGGCGGTCCTGCGAACGCGGCAGCCGGAATGAATGTCGCAACAAAACACAAAAGGCCGCGGACTGTTCTCATCGTTCGTTCGGTGAATCTCCGGGGACTAGAGTGAATTCAGCAGTTCGATCGAAAGCAACCGGGCTTTTTGAGCCAGGTTCTGCGCTCGGGCCCAATCGCCGCTCTTGCTGGCATCGCGCGATTGCGAGACGAAGCTCCGAATCTTTTCGACGAGGTCCTGTTGCGCGGCGCTCAATTGCTTGCCGCTCGCCTGCCCAAGGTTCTTTTCGGCGACGGCGATGTCGTCACCGGTCTTGCGGGCGTAGCTCGCCTGGTCGCCCGGCGAAAGCTGGGGAGAAATCTGAGGCGCGGCAGGATGTGCCGAGGGTTCCGAATCCGCGTCGGCCGCGGCTTGCTCTCCCACCGGCTTGCGCGGCACCGAAGGTTTCTCGGACGCAATGGCAATCGGCGGCGGAGCCGTCGAGGTTGCCGGCAACGCCGGAGGCGCGACCGCTTCGACGGGCGGCGCGGCGTTGGTATCGGGCGCGGTATTCATCGGCCGTTGCGCTTCCGCGGGCACGGGAGCCGTGCTCGGAGGCCCGCCCGCATGAACGCTCTTGCGGGCGCATCCCGCCACAGTCAGGGAAAGTCCGCAGGCTAGGACGGCCGCGACGATTCGGGCGTCTATGATGGGGCGGCTGGGCATTTACCGTTTCTCGGCCGCAAACGGCTGGCTGAAGTCGCGCACTTTCGCCTCGGCCGCCTCGGCCGTACGCCCGAGGGGCAGCTCCACGCGGAAAATCGTCCCTCGACCGGTCTCCGATTCGAATTCTATCCGGCCGTTGTGCAACTGCACAAACCGAAACGTATTGGCCAACCCGATTCCCGTGCCTCCCGGGCGCGTTGTGAAGAAAAGCTGAAAGATCTTTTTCTGGTCGTCCGGCGAGATCCCTTTTCCGGAATCCTGCACTTCGATGACGGCATAGTCGCCGCTGCGTCGCAAGCGGAGCCCGATCGTCCCGCCGGGGTCGGTGAAGTCGCACGCGTTCAGCAGCAGATTCAGGACCGCCTGGTGGATGAGCTGGCGGTCTACCAAAAGGGGCGGGAGCCCGGCAGGCAAGTCATCGCGCAGCGTAAGGCCGGCCTTGGCGATGGAGGGCCGCGCCGCATCCAAGATCTCGTCTAGAAGGACCCGTAAGTCCGTTTCTTCCAGTTTCAGTTCGACGGGCTTGGTGAAATTGAGGAACGTTTTCACGGCGCGATCGAGCCGGTCGATTTCGCTGTCGAGCATCTTGACGGCTTGTTGCGGCTCGGGATCGACGGGCATATTCGCCTTGAGGACTTCCAGCCAGAGGCGCATGGAATTGAGCGGGTTTTTCACTTCGTGCGCGACACCGGCCGTCACTCGTCCGAGAGCCGCGAGCCGCTCGGAAACCTGGAGCTGGCTGCCGATGCGTTCGAACGACTCGACGTCGCGCAGCGTGATAAGCGTTCCCATCCGTTTTCCGCGCTCGCGGATCACCTGCACGCTCACGCCAACCCGCTGCGGACCTGCTTCGCCCTCGAGCGTCACTTCTTTTCCCTCGACCGGCGCGATCTCTTCGCCTTCGATGCGCAGAACATCGCGCAGAGGATGGCGCGCCGGGAAGATCTCGCTGACGCGGCGGCCTCGCAGCTCTCCGGCCCGCCCGGCAAGAAACTTTTCGACGGACGGACTGACGAGTACCGCGCGGCCCTCGGCGTTGAACAGCAGCAGCCCATCGCCAAGCCCGCTCATCACCTGGTCGAGGCTCTCGCGCAGCGTGCTAAAAATCTCCCGCACGTCGCGCAACTGCTTGCCGATGCCGACGATCTTCGTGCTAACCGCGCCGAGCTCGTCGCCACGCTCGACGACCGGCTCGGCGTCAAACTGACCGGCGGAAATCCGGTCCAGTTGAGCGGAGATTCGCTCGATGGGTGCGAGGGCGATGCGGCTGACGACAAATGCGAACAGCGTCGAGAGCAGTACGGCCCCGAGCGCCCACATTCCCGCCGACTGAAGCCCCGGCGAGATCTGGTCGCGGATCAAGGCGGAGGACAATCCCACACGGATGTCCCCGAAGGGAACGGTGCCCAGCCGGAAGGGTAGCGAGAACTCGTAAATCTGTGGCGGGCCGTACAGCTCGCGCAGTTGTTGAAAGAATCCCGCGCGCACGAGCGCACTTACGGGCGGCCGCGCCCCGATCTTCTGGTCCCGCAGCGATGCGTCGCTCGATATCAGGACGACGCCGTCTTTGTCGCTGATCGTGATTTCGTAGATGGTGGGAGAAATTCCCACATCGGATTCGATGAGTGAGTTGAGCGTGCTGCTGTTGTCAAACGCCCGGCGCACGTACCCGCGGAGGTCGGCCGGCTCGAGCGATGCCGGGGCCTCTCCGCGCTCGGTGGCTTCCTTTAGCGCGTTTCCGCAGGCGGCGTAAACCTGCTGAGCGACAAAACCGGCGTTGTCGCTCGCCTGGCGCAGGGTCTGCCGCATCAGCCGCCCCAGATACAGGCTCGAGACCAGCGCAACGACCGCGAGGACCAGCAGGGAGGTGGCCAGCGTGAGTTTAGTTTTCAGGCTGAGACGCATCTTTCCGCCCCGCCTCATATTCCTTCAGCTTGTTGTGGAGTGTCTTCAGGCTGATACCCAGTAATTCGGCCGCGCGCGTCTTGTTCTGGCTCGTGGCCGCGAGCGTCTGAAGGATCAGCTCCCGTTCAACGTCGTCTACCGTCGTGCCGATCGGAAAGCGAACCCCGCCCAGCCCCGCCGCGACCGCAGTCGCGGCGTGGCCGAAATCAGAAGGAAGGTGTTGTCGGCCGATCGTTCCGCGGTCCGTGGCAATCGCCGCGCGCTCGAGCACGTTGCGCAGCTCGCGGACGTTTCCAGGCCACGGATACGACCGCAGAAGGTCCATCACGTCCGCGCCCACGCCCGCCACCTTCTTGCCGTGTTTCTCCGAGATCTCCTCGAGCAGGTGGTCGATCAGCAGGGGCAAATCCTCCTTGTGCTCCCGCAGAGGCGGCAGGTGAATGTGAAAAACGTTCAGCCGGAAATAAAGGTCCTGCCGCAAGTGGCCGTCTGCAACAGCTTGCTCGGGATTCTTGTTGGTGGCCGCGAGCACGCGCACGTCCACGGGCGTTTCCACTTTGCTGCCGAGGCGGCGAACTTTGTGGTCCTCGAGCACGCGAAGCAGCTTGGCCTGCGTGGGAGCGGGCATCTCTCCGATTTCGTCCAGCAAGAGCGTGCCGCCGTGGGCCAGCTCGAAGCATCCGATGCGGCGTTCCGCCGCGCCCGTGAACGCGCCTTTCTCGTGGCCGAAAATCTCGCTTTCCATCAGCGACTCCGGGATGGCGGAGCAGTTGATGGCCACAAACGGGCGGTCCACTCGCGGTGAGAGCATGTGGATGGAGCGTGCGACCATTTCTTTCCCGGAACCCGTTTCCCCGGTGATGAGCACCGAAGCTGTCGACGGCGCCGCCATTTCCACCTGCCGCATCACTTCCTGCATGGCGCTGGAAGTTCCTACCAGGACGCCGAGTTTGCCGGCATCCCGCAGCTCGCGCGTCAGCGCCGTGACCGCCTGCTTGTCCCGCACGCGTCCGAAAGCGCGATCCAGCAGCGCCCGCAGGACGGGGGGCTTGAGCGGCTTTTCGATATACCAGAAAGCGCCCGCTTCGATCGCCTGCACCACGCGCTCGTCGCTCCCGCGCCCCGTGATGATGATCACCGGGATCCTTTCGATTTCCTCGCCGAGCTGGCGGAGCAGATCGAGCCCGTTCATCCCGGGAAGTTCCACGTCCGCAAGAATCACTTGCGGGCCGAACTCCGGGAATTTTGCGAGCGCGTCTTCGCCGCTGCCAACGCCGAGCAAGTCGAAATCCCACTTGCGGAGCAGGGCCTCGTAGCCTTTACGGGCGTTTTCCTCATCCTCTACGATGAGGATGCGTTGCTGAGATTGAGTCTCGGGAGCCATCCAGAATTTGAATCTACCAGCAGTCTCCGGTAAATCCAAGGGAGGCGCGCCCACGGCGCCCGCTCAACTCGCGGGAGATGTAGATTTCGTCTCGGACACACCACGACCGCGCAACGCCATCACCAGGAGCGAACGCGTCACCTGCCGCGGGAAGCCCGCGCGATCAGCTTCGACCGAAGCGGAGCGAGCGCTCGAGGATTACCTCGACCTTCGTGCCCTTCTCCAGTGTCACTTCCTGGCCGAGGCCCGATGCGGCCATATAGGCCGTGGCTGCGGCGACGGCCGCGCCCATCGCTGCGTCCTTGCCGTTGTGTGTGGCGACCCCGGTCGCTGCACCCACGAATGCCGCGGCCGCCGCGGCATCGAGCGCGTCCCCCCGTTTGCTCGAGTTGGCTTCGATTTCGCCCTCTCGTTCGTAGACGACTCGGACGGAATGCACGCCCGGCACATCGTCAACCATGGCTACCAGGGGGATCCAGCCATCGGGCGTCCTGATGTCGTCGAAGGTAAGCCACAAGCGCGCGCGGCCGGTTTTATGTGCCGCTTCGACTTTGTCGACGTGCCCCCGGATTTCAGCGCCGGCCGGAAGCGTCGTTCCGTCCGCGCTTGCCACCGGATCGAGAGTGCGAGCGTGGAAGTGATACCCTGCTTTTAGGTCTTGCGTGCTAAGCGGTTCTTCAAGGCTGATCAGGAAACGCGTTCCCGGAGCGACCTCTCTCGGAGCCTTGGGCGCCGAAGTGTCCGTGGATTGGTCTTGTGCAGATGCCAACATTCCGTTGCCGAACATAAGGGCCAGCAAAGCAGCCATAGCCGGAAGCACAGTGGTGCGCTTCATTTGCTTCTCCTTTTTCAATTGGCTTGGCGCCTTCTGCTGGATAGAAAGCGGTCTAACGAAACTCGATTAGTCAGATGTCGCCGGGGACCACAGGGTTGGTCTGGGCTCTGGCGGGCCATCCCGAACTCCAGTTTAGCCCGAACCGCGCCCGATTCCAATTCGGTATTTGTCCCCTTCCCACCCTTGCATATATCTCATGCGCAAGGGCTTGCCCTGCCTCAGTAATTTTACTATCTTGTCATCAATTCTCGTGCGCCTGCGCGAGCCGCCTCAGCAACGCGTGGGAAACCGCCGGAACAACTTGAAGTCCGCCTAGCTCCAGCCTCTCTGTTTTCCTGCGGTCACCACTTCGGATTGCCGCAGGTGAAATTCGCGGCGTCGTATGGGTCGCCGGTCCCCTTATAGATGGCCACTTGGGGATAGGGACACGCCGGATGCGTCCGGTCTACGGCGCCTGCGACGCGGTGAGACGTGATGATCTTGTCCGGCGCGACATTCGTCTCGCGCCATTTCTCGACTACATCGAGCGCGTCAAAGGCGCCGTCACTGCCGGTGCCGAAGCCGGGGCACATCCCCATTCCCGGCACCATGAACAGGCGGAAGAAATCATGCGTCTGGCTTGGGCCGCCCATGGTGGCCACGACGCTGTTGTAATACTCGATCGCGCCTCGCGGAGGAATGATCGCCTCATCCCATGATTCGTAGAGGAGCAGCTTTCCGCCATGGTCCTTGAAGGGCTTCAGATTCGGATCGAAAGAGTTCAACGAGGCTCCTGCCTTTGAGTCGGCCAGGTGCGTATCGCGAGACACATCGAACGTTCGGAAATCCCACTTGGGATCTTCGAACACGATCGCTTTGAAAAAACCGGTGCTGATGCTCAGCGGCTCGGGACCGGCGGCCATCAAGCCCCAGCCAAGCTCGCTGCCAGGATCAAAGCCGGGATAGACCGGCTTGCCGTCTGAGAATTTCGGCCCGGCGTAGATCAGCTTCGCCGTTTGCACCTGCGGCTCGGTGAGGCAAGACGCATAGTCCGCCTTGCCCGGACAGCGGATGGATTCCGGATCGAAGTGGCAGCGCGTGGGATCTTCGATGAAGCCATCGCGAACGCCGTCCAGCGCATCGCAGGCGTCGAGCACGGCCCGGTGGATCACGGCGTACTTTGCGGGAGGAATGTAGCCCGGCGCCTTCACTCCGTCCTTGAGCGATACCCACGTGATGTACTCGGACACCGCCTGAAGGTGCGTGATGTAGTAAGCGGGATCACCGGCGGCGATTCCATCAAAATCCGTCGGGTACTTTTGCGCCTCGGTCAGTGCCTGATTGCCTCCCTCGTGGCAACTGCTCCAGAAAGACAACTTCGCAGGCTTGCCGTAGTACGCCTGAATGAGCTGCTTGGCCGCGACCGCCGTCTCGTGGACCGCGCGGTGTCCCCAGTCAGCTACCTTCTCCGGATGGCCGATTGCCCAGGCGTCCGGCGCTTCGCTGGTCGCCCCGACGTCCAAATGACCTGTATCCGTTGAGGCTGTCGCGGAGCCGCGCGCGACCTCTCGGCTCAACCCCGCATAGCTGATCGATCCGATGAATCCGGGGTTTCCAATTCCCACGTAATGCTCGTTCCAGTTCGCTGCGACGGGGAGCCACACCTCGAAGCCGATATGCGAATCGCTCGTGGGCGCCGCGAATCCGGCCACGCGGCAGAACGGCACCGACACCTTCAGGCCGGCCGGCGTGCCGAACCTTCCGCCTGTGCTGGGCACCTCGAAATCCGGCGGCGTGCTGATCGACGTCGCCAGCGTAATCGTAACGTTCGGCATCTTGAGCGACGCCAAACTCTCGCAGGACTGTTGCGCCGACGCGCGCCCCGCAACCAGGAACAATGCTGCCGACGCAGTCAAACACAAAGCCACACGCAAACCCACACATAAACGATGCTTCATGCGAGTCCCCCTTTGCGGCGCTGCTGATTTCTTGGTCTCCGGGCTGCGCCTTCGAGCGAAATTCCCGAGCGTGCTCGGGATCTCCGATTTCGGTCGCGGATTATACACCCTCTCTAAGGCGTCACGCCTTTCGTCTGCGCTCAGTTTGGTGCAATCGCCCGCGAGATGGCGCCCAGCGTTGCCCGCCGCACGCCGCGAAACCACTAGTAAGAGATTCGCCACGCGTTCTGCAACGGCCTGTCGGGTTTGCTTCGGTCCTCACCTAGACTATTCGAAAGGCCCGTCTCCTAGGAGGCACCGGATTGAATCTACCGTTCGACACCTGCGCATCGGCGCTCGCGGCCGGCCTGTCCGTTGACGGCGGGCGAATCGAGTTCTACACGGCGATCGGCGCCATTTTGGGCCTGTTTCTCTTCTACCGTGGCTTCCGTATGCTGCAATACAAGCGGCTCATTCAGAACACGCCCTTTTCCAGGATTCGCAGCGCCTCGATGGGCCTTGTGGAGGTCAGCGGAATGGCCGCCGGGCCGCAGACGGTACCGGCCGGAATCACCGGGGAGCCTTGCTTCTATTATCGCGCGACCGCCTGGGAACTGAGGGAATCCGGAAACAGGCGCGAATGGAAAGAGGTGGCGGACGAAAGCCTCTACGTGCCCTTCTTCGTGGAGGATCCCACCGGGAAGCTGCTCGTCGACGCGCAAGGCGCCGACCTCGACGTCCACCGCACTTTCAAGGATGAATTCAACACGTCACTTTTCGGCCGCCGCGAGATGGTTCCCGCGAGCGTCACACAATTTCTGCTGCGCAATGGCGTCGGCGCTTCGGGAGAGCTTCGCTTGGAGGAGCACTGCATCCAGCCCGGCTATCCGCTGTTCATCCTCGGAACGCTTGGCGAGAATCCGGATCGCGGCCACCGCCCGCCTACGCCGCACGTCGTTGCCGCGTCGTCCTCGATCCGCTCTCGCGCCGACGTTTCGTCCCTGTTCGGAAATGGGCTATTCCGATCCGTGATCGGCATCGCCGGGTTGTCGCTCAGCGCATCCACGGTGCAAAACCCCATGTCCGGCGCGCCTCCGGTTTCGGCGAGCGCCGCCAAGAGCTCAGCTCCGAATCAGCCAGGAGCTCCTACGGTCAGTAGCTGGTCTTCGGTCTCGATGGACGAAGTGCACCCGCCCGGCAGAACCACGCCCGCGCCAGCGCCCGCCGCGCCCATTCTGCAAATGCCGCTCGCGACGGCTACGGCCGTCGCCGATGCACCCAGCGCGCAGGCACCCCCGGCTGCGCAGCGCCCGGAGGAGACGGCGTTCGACGCGTCCGTGGTCATCGGAAAGGGGACGCGCAACGATCCGTTCTCGATTTCGTCGCAAAGCCAGCGAGAGGTTGTGCGATCGCTCGGATGGAAGTCGGCCTTGTGCATCTGGGCCGGCCCGGTTCTCGCGCTGGTCTGCTTGTACATTTTGCTTGGCATGCTCGGGTGGCGATAGCGCTCGAGAGGAGGAACCATGATGACCTTGATACCTTTGCTGCTGTTCCTGTTTGTCGTCGGCGGCGCGGTGGCCTATGTGGTGACGCTCTACAACGGCCTCATCTCGGTGAAGAACAACGTCGACAAAGCCTGGGCCAATATCGACGTTCTGCTGAAGCAGCGCCACGACGAACTGCCGAATCTCGTCGAAGTCTGCAAAGGTTACATGAAGTACGAGCAGGACACGTTCCAGAAAATCACGCAGGCGCGGTCGGCGTACTCGCAAGCCACCACCGTGGACCAGAAGGCCGAGGCGAGCGCGACTCTGACTTCTGCCGTCGGCCGGCTGATCGCCACCGCCGAAAACTATCCGGAGCTGCAAGCGAACAACAACTTCATGCAGCTCCAGTCGCGCATCACGGACCTGGAAAGCCAGATCGCCGACCGTCGCGAGTTCTACAACGACTCGGTCAACACCTTCAACATTCGCATCCAGGAGATGCCCGACGCGATTCTGGCCGGCACCATGGGCCTGACGCCGCGCCAGATGTTCCACGTGGCGGAAGCGGACAAGGCGCCCGTCACCGTCAGCTTCGCCGACGTCTCGCACTAGCCCGGCGGCGCGACGCAGCCGTCTACGGCAACGCGAACGTATAGATCGCGTTGTGCCCGGTCGTCAGGTGGACGCCGCTCTGTCTGCTGAGCACCGGCTCCGCCAGATTATCTCCCGTTATCACCGCGATGTACTGCTTTCCATTCACCGCGTAGGTGATGGTGCTCACCGAAATCGGCCCGCCGAGAATCGATTCCCACAGTTGCTTGCCTGTCTGGGCATCGAACGCTCGGAACCGCCGGTTGATGTCGCCGTGGAAGATCAATCCGCCGCCGGTGGCCAAGAGCGCGCCCGTGCCCGGCGCGTTTTGGACGTCGAATTTCTGCATCTGCCCGGTGGAGAGATCGACCTTCGCGAGACCCGCAATTGCGTTGATATCGGAGCCCTCGCGCAGTATGCCGTGCCTGAATCCGCTCAGGCCGTTGCCGGTCATGTCGAGGCAGTTGTCGATGTAGCCGGTGTACAGCGAATTCGTTTCCGGATCGTACGCCGTCGGCCAGTAGCTCCGCCCGTTCCAGTAACAAATCACGTGATGATCTCCCGGCTTCTTCATCACTACGTCATAATTGATCGTGGCCAGCCCGGTTTTCCCGTCGATATTCGAGATCGCTAGGTTCGGCGCGTCGACCGGGATAGGCTCCGCCCACAAAAATTGCCCGTTGTTGCGGTCGAGCACAAACATGATGCCGCTCTCTCCGACCATCGCTGCGATGTCATGCTTCGATCCGCGCGGCACTTCGGTGTTGTACCACTTCACCGCTTTGGGATCGGGATTGAACGTCGTGGTCACGAGCGTGCGTTCGTGTGTGTGGTCGGTGTCCCAGTCGTCGGCCGGCAGGTGCTGGTAATACCAGATAAGCTTCCCGGTCGCGGGATCAAGCGCGACCGTGCAGTTGCTGTACAAATCGGCCGGCGCCGTGCGCGACGTGCCGTCGGGGTCGCCGCCGTGCCGCGCGAGACGCTCGTACGGCGACGGGTTCGCGATGCCCCAGTAGATCACCTTTCGGACGGGATCGTAGTTCCCCGGCATCCCCCATGTGGACGCCGTGTAGTTCGTGTTGTCCGCGCCGTTCCACGACGCGTAGCCCGGATCGCCCGGCGCCGCGACGTTGTAGAAACGCCACAGTTCCTTCCCCGTGTCCGCGTCGTCCGCTTCGATGAAGCAGCTCTCGCGTCCCTTGCCGCACGTGCCGCCCGAAATCACTTTCCCCTCCACGACGATCGTGCCGGACGTATTCTGCGTATCCGTCTTGTATGTTTCCCAGCGGACTTTGCCGGTTGCGGCGTCGAGCGCGATCACGTACCCGTCGGGCGACGCGTAGTAAACCATATCCTTATAAATCGAGATTGCCTTGGTCCGTTCCTGGCCGGTGACCCTGGGGTCCTTGAACGCTCGCTTGTATTCCCAGATGATGTCTCCGTTGGTGGCGTCGACAGCCATCACGTCCGCGCCCGGCGCCACCAGATACATTACGCCGTCGTGGACGATCGGGATCGTCTCCGTGATGCCCGCGGGCAAGCCTTTCACCCACGCGATGTGCAGGTTACTGACGGTCTTCTTGTTGATCTGCTTGAGCGGGCTGTAGCGCCACGCGTCGTACGTGCGGCTGAACTGCAGCCAGTCGTTCGGACTCGGATTCAAAAGGTCCTGGTCCGTGACGGGCTTGTAATCCTTCACCGTGCCCGCCGGCAGCGGCCCCAGCGCCAGCATTCCCGGCGGTCCCGCAGGCGCCGGTGGGCGCGCACCCGGCGCGCCCGCCGCCGGAGGAGTTTGTCCCTGCGCCGGCGGCGGAGTCACTCCCTCCTCTACCTGCGCGTTCACCCGCGGCGCTGTGGCTCCCGCAACCAGCAGCGCAAACAACAGCGACAAAACCGTCCAATAGCCTTTAATCATGCAGGCCCCCCCAAACAGAATCCGAGGCTTCACCTGTGGCTAGTGTGACGCGCCGCAGCTCGTTTGCGTTTCTTGTCTCGCTCCCAATCGCGCGCGATTATATATCCCATTCGGATGCGTCCTTGCAACGACGATGCGCGCCTTCTGCGTCCCGGACGTCAGCGGGTTCCGTTAGCCGATGGCGTCGCCTACTCCGGCTGGAATCCTCGTTTTTGCACAAAATACGTGGCTTAGCGGTGAGCATGACCCAATAAAGATCTTATGGATGTCTTATGCCTTGTTGATGCCTGATCGGATAGCTTCTCTGTTGGGAGGGCTCACTTGGAAGCAATCACTTTCAGCGTGTTGGGCGTTGTGGCCTGCGCCTTCCTGATCTATGTGCTCGTGCACTTTCATCGCAAATTCGTGAGCACGGGGAAAAGATGCCACCCGCGCTCGAAGCTATCCGATGTTGCTTCACTTCGCGTCCAGCGGGCTCTCCAATCTACAAGGGCGTCTCTCTACGCGACTAAGGGGCAGCAGACGAGGACTGAAGCAGTCATGCGACGAGAGATCCTGATCAGCGAGATTGTGGGACTGTTCGGACTCTTAGCGCTATTCATCTTCGTCATGCTGCTTAACTCGTCGAGCATCTGGCATCACTGATGCGAGTCTCCACTTTTGCGAACGGTGCTCGCGCAGAACACTCTTGTGAAAGCTGATGTCGAGACGGTGTAATATCGGCTTCCGAAGGTGGCGGTGAGCGGTCCCAACCTTTTGCAGTACGGATTCTTCTTAATTGTCGTTACGCTGCTGGTGAAGCCTCTCGGCGGCTATATGAGCCGTGTATTTCAGGGTCACCCCACCTTCCTGGACCGAGTGCTACTCCCCGTTGAACGCTTGACCTACCGGCTGACCGGAATTGAACCCGAGGCAGAGATGGACTGGAAACGGTACTCCCTGGCCTTCATCATTTTCGGGCTCGTCGGCACACTGCTGCTCTACGGAATCCTGCGTCTGCAAAGATTTCTGCCGTGGTTCTATCCCGCTTATCAAACTACGCCTGTGACCCCAGACCTGGCCATGAACACCGCCGTCAGTTTCTCGACGACGACCACATGGCAAGCCTACGGTGGGGAGAATACGCTGAGTTACGCGAGTCAAATGATTGGCCTGACGGTGCAGAACTTTTTGGCAGGAGCGTCCGGGCTGGCTGTCGGCGTGGCCTCCATTCGGGGGTTCGTGCGCCAGCAGACCACCAAGCTTGGCAACTTCTGGGTTGATGTGACCCGCTCGATTCTGTGGATTCTCCTGCCGCTGTCTCTGCTAGGTAGTTTGCTTTTGGTCTGGCAAGGCGTGCCGATGAATTGGCACCCCTACGCTCAGGCCGCGACTCTCGGAAACGGACACCAAACAATCCCTCAGGGCCCGGTGGCGGCGCTCGAGATCATCAAGAATCTTGGAACGAATGGCGGGGGATTCTTCAATGCGAACGGCGCCCACCCGTACGAGAATCCCACGCCCTTGAGCAATTTTCTCGAGATGCTGGCGATTGTGATGCTGCCGGCGGCATTCACAAACACTTTCGGGAGAATGATCGGCCGACCGCGGCAGGGCTGGGTGTTATTTATCGTGATGGCTTCCCTGTTTGTGACGGGGCTCCTGCTGTGCGGACATGCGGAACAAGCAGGCCATGGAGGACTTTCCGATATTCCGGGGCTGTCCGAACGCGCGAGTAAATTACAACCCGGTGGGAACATGGAGGGCAAAGAAGTTCGCTTCGGAATTGGTGCATCTGTATTAACGGCAGTCGTCACTTCAAACGGCGCGACTGGCTCGACGAACTCCATGCATGACAGTTACACACCGCTGGGTGGCGCGGTACCTCTCGTCAACATGCTGCTGGGGGAAATCATTTTCGGCGGGCTGGGCACCGGACTTTACAGCATCATCATGATTGCTTTGGTGGGTCTGATCCTGGCCGGACTGATGATCGGCAGAATGCCGGAGTACCTGGGGAAGAAGATCGGCCCGGTCGAAACCAAGTTCATCACCCTTTATGCGCTTACGTGTCCACTTGCAGTACTTCCCTTCACGGCAGTCGCCCTGGCCACGAAAGCCGGACTTTCAGGGTTGGTCATCAACAAGGGATCTCATGGCCTCACCGAGATTTTCTATGCCTATTCGTCATGCTTCGCCAACAACGGACAGGCCTTCGCTGGTTTGAACGCGAACACAGTTTTCTATAACTTCAGCACGGCGGTTGCCATGATGATGGGCCGCTTCGCGCTGGCAATTCCCGCGCTTGCACTGGCCGGACTCGTGGCTCAGCAGATCCGGAAGCAAGAAGTGGGAAACGCAGTTCGTACCGACGGACCTTTATTTGCGGTTCTGCTGATAGCCACCGCGTTGATTGTGGGAGGCCTCAGTTTCTTTCCTGCGCTGACACTTGGACCGATTCTGGAGCACTTACTCGGTAGGTAGCGTCCACATGCCCCCGCAAAGTTCACAATATGGTTCGCCAGACGAATGCACGGAACCGTTGTCGCAGATTTCCCTTGCGTCATTCCGGTCGCAAACCATTTCCTTTAGAGCTTGGCACTGAATGCTCACTCGGATTTCGACTGCGCTGCTGGCTTTCATGTTGGTCGCACTGGGGCCACTGCATGGTCAAGATCAGTCTGCAACTACTGATACCTCGGGACCGATCGCAACGGATCGGCCCGCAGTCACCAACTCCAGCGTCGTCGTCCCTTCCGGCAGCCTTCAGGCGGAAAATGGCTTTCTCGAAACCGACAGCCAAGGGCAGAACATCTTCGACGGCCCCGAGACCTTGGTACGCTTGGGTGTCGCCACGAGGACTGAGTTACGTTTCACTGTGCCGAACTACTATTACAACCTGAGCGTCGGCGGCCGCAGCTCGGGATTCGGCGATTTGGCCATCGGAGTAAAAGAACAGCTTGGTCCCACGCCGGGTGGATTCGATGTATCCGCGACTCTGTTCCTCAGTATGCCGACCGGCGCCGATGGCGTGTCCAGCGGCGGGTACGATGGGGGTCTGCAGGTGGCCTGGTCGCGCGGGCTGTCTTCCAAATGGACGGCGGCCGGAATGCTCTCGTTGTACTGGCCCACGCAGGACCACACGCGAGATCTGACGGGCGAGTCCACGATCCTTTTGGATCGGCAACTCACAGGACCCTGGGATGCGTTTGTCGAATACGCGGGTGACTTTCCGGAACGCGGTGGCTCCCGTCATTTGCTGCACTTCGGAACAGCATTAAAGATCGCAAAGCAGCAACAGCTGGACTTCCACTTCGGCGTGGGCTTATCGCCCGCCGCAGTGGATCATTTCATCGGAATCGGCTACTCATTCCGATTTCAGGCGTTCCATCGCTAGGGATTCTTCTCTGGCGCTTTTGTAGCGGCCGTTTCACCGTTACCTCGAGTCGCCGACCCGTTACGATGATCCGTGATGCTCCGGGAGGAACGCCTCTGGTAAACTGCAAGGCGTATGCTTGCAGCCACTGGGGCATCGGATGCGAGACGGAATCCCGGATTGCGGTCGGCGTGTACCGGTCGGAGGAACTTGATGCGATCCAAGATGATTGTCACCTTGATTTTTCTAACGAGTTTTTCAGCATTTACAAGCACCTGCGCTGCTCAAAGCCCGGCACAGAATCCGCCGGCCCAGCCTCCACCCGCGCAATCCGCGCAGGGCCAGCAACAGTCCGCTAACCCTGCGGTTCCCGGCCAGCGGCCAATGGGTCCAGTCATAGTGGGCGCGGGCATGATGACCCCAGGCATGAGGCAGACGATGGGACCGATGTTGTGGCGCTCCCGGGACGCAGGAGGGCGCGGCCAGGGACCGGGCGGACCCCTTCAGAGGGTTTCGAGGCTGCTGGCGGCGCTGGACGACACGCGCGTCCGGACCATGCTCGGCCTCACGGACCAGCAGGCCGATAGCCTCCGGAAAATCGTCGTCGATACGGAATCATTCACGATCAAGACGGGGGCGGTCATCGCGGTGGATTCGATCGATCTGCGGGAGCTTCTTCGTGCCGACAAGCCGGACAGGGCCGCGGTGATGAGCAAAGGCGACGAAATCTCGAAATCCACGTCGCAGCTGATAAATCACTACCTCGACGCGATGCTGTCCGCGAAGGCGATTCTCACGCCCGAACAGCAGAAGATGATCCGCGCGTACATCGAGAGCGGCGCTCCCGCCCTCCCAGCTCCTCCCGCTCGACCATAGGAGGAAATATGCGCGTGTGGATACTGGCACTGATTTCTGGCGAGATATCCTCGCGATGCGCTGTGTCAAGGCGAGATGTACAAGCCTAGAGCGGAATGGTGTGCCCGTTCGAATCAGCGCAATAGAATCTGAACTGCAACCCCCAAGCAGCCATCCGTAAGCCGGTCGATCCGCACAATCCTCCCTACAGACTCCGAGTCACAGAGGTCAACTGATGCGTACGGGAAAATCACGCCGACGCTCATGCCGACATAGTAGTGGTCGGCCCAGGTCGTGAAGTAGAAGCCATCGCGGGACGCGTTCAAAGTGGTGCGTACTTCGCCTTTGTATTTCGGGTCCGAAGGGCGGGCGCGCACTGGCTTTGAAAGCTTGGCGCGCCGAGTCCGGCGGCGTTCCTCTTGCGTGACCGGGGCCATCACAGCCTCTCTTTCGCGAATCGCACTTTCTGGCGCTTTCATGGATAAGTTTATTGGGCAAGTTAGGTTAGTGGCTATGGAACTCGCGTACTAGTGGAACGTAACTCAGGGCTTCGGATGGGAATTCAGACCGATATCGAAGTCACTCGACGCGGTTGTGGGAAGCGAAAGACGGGATTCTGGGCGGATCGTCGCCTTACGTCTTGAGGACTCCTTGTCTAAACCCGATGGTACTCCCGTTCTATAGCTAACTGCCGCTACTGCCTCTAGAGTAGCAGTTCGAACGAACGCGATGGAGGACCGGCATGAGCACTCAACTGTGGGCTGCCCGCGGGCTCGTGGGCGCATTGGCGGGAAAACCCAAGCGGGACGCGCGAAGCAGGAAACGTCTGCAGGTGTCGCTTCCCGTACATGTACGCCCGTTCGATGCCCGTTTCAGGGATATCGAAGATGTCGGTTTGGTGGTTGATTTCACGCGCGACGGATTGTACTTCAGGACGTGTATGCCGCACTATTTCGTCGGAATGCGATTGGAAGTTACTTTCCCCTATGGGGACAAGGTCGCGGCGCACAAGAAGTTCCTCGCCTTGATCGTACGGCTGGAAAATATCGGGAACGGGAAAAGCGGCGTCGGTGTACGGTTCCTCTTGCGATAATTGGAAGTTACCTCACCCCGACCAAGCGTTTCCGCGGTGGCGATCAAGCAAGCGAGGGGCTAACTCCACTTTCTCCAGTTAGCGTGTTTATCAGGAGTTGGGAACCCTTTCAGCCTAGAGCGGGTCTAAGGTACGTGCGAAAGAGAAGCACTTCCACACTCCTTCCTGCTGTATAATCCGCGCGATTACTTCCGTGTCCGCCGACATGTCAACCGGCCCTGCGCCGGATGCCGTTACCCCCCGCCCGCGCCGCCATTTTCTCTGCGTCGCGCTGTGCGTCGCTGCACTCGCGAACGCACTCGTCCCCGCAGTCTTCTTTTCCGAAACACACCTTTTCGGCCAGACGGACCCTCGCTACCGCGCTCTCATCGCCGTCGTCGTGGTGGCCGAATATGCGATCGCCTTCTTGCTTCTTCTCCTGCACGCCAATGTGGGCTTTGCGAGCGGCTACGCCTTCGCCACCGCCGCCACCGTCACGCTGGGCTCCGCCGGGCTCGCTTTCTTGACCGTGGATCTTGCCGGTTGGGGCTGGAGCGCGCTCTACGCGGAAATTCTCGTCCTCGGAGGGCTTGCTTTCGCCGTCTTGTGCAACGCTGTCTTTCTCGTCGCCAGCATCCGTTACGCCCGCGCCATCCACCCGCGCCTGCATCTCGGCGGCTTCTTCCTCGGCATCGCCGCCTCCCTCGCTCTCCTGTTTCTGTACACCCGCATCCTTCCGTAGCGTTGCCCAATCTTCGACGATGCGCTGAAACCCAACCCCTCAGCTTCGCTCCATTAGCCAAGTTCCGAGCGGACGTCTGTGTCAAGTGCATAATCGCCCGGCGGTGCGTCTTATCCGCAAATGAAACCGCGGTGTCTTCGGCGGCCGCTTTGTCGGGCTTGCGGCGGTTACACCACGCGGAGCACGATTTTGCCGCGGGTGTGCCGCGTGGAGTTGAGGTCCTGGGCAGCGGCCGCCTCGGCGAGCGGAAAGACTTTCTCGATGACGACCTTGAGCTTGCCGGAATCGATGAGCTTCGCGATCTCGTCCAACTGCGCAACGTTGGGCTGAACGAACGTGTGCGCGCAGCGCACGCCATGCGCGGCGGCCTTCTCCCGCGAAGGCGGCGCCAGGATCGAAACGTAAATCCCGCCCTTTTTCAGGACCTGGTACGAACGGTCCGCCGTGTCGCCGGTGATCGTGTCGAGGACGGCGTCCGCATCGTGGACCACGTCTTCAAACTTCGTTGTGTTGTAGTCGATCACCTCGTCCGCGCCGAGCGACCGCAGGAATTCGTGGTTGCGCTGCGAAGCCGTGCCGATCACGTGCGCGCCCTTCAGCCTCGCGAACTGCACCGCGAAGCACCCGACGCCGCCCGCCGCGCCGTGAATCAGGATGGTCTGGCCCGCCGAAAGCTTCGCGGCGTCGAAGAGCGCCTGCCACGCCGTCAGCGCCGCGAGCGGAACTGCGGCGGCCGTGACGTGGTCGATCGACTTCGGCTTGAGCGCGACCTCCGATTCCTTCACGACCATGTATTCCGCGTACGAGCCGTCGCGGGAAATATCGGGACGGCTGTAAACCGCGTCGCCGACTTTCAATCGCGAGACGCCCGGGCCCACAGCTTCCACGACGCCGGAGACGTCCCATCCCGGAATCATGGGCAGCGTGTATTTGAGCCGCTCCTTGAGGAAGCCCGAGCGCACCCCACGGTCCACGGGATTCACTCCGGCGGCATGCACGCGGATCAGGACTTCGCCTGCCGCGGGCTGGGGGCGCGGCGCATCTTCGTACTTGAGCACTTCGGGACCGCCGTACTCGTGGATGCGAACTGCCTTCATCGTCGCCATGAATCTTTCCTCCGTGGGATCAGCAGGATTCGCCTATCGAGCGTTGGATGTCCGTCGGCTCCGGCGGGTCGCAATAATCTACAGCTTCCCCACCCGCCCGGGAAACAGAATTTATTGAACCCGCAAGTCCCCTGTGTTACCTTGCGCCAAACGGAGGGAATGGATCTGCTTGGAAGTTTGTATGCGATTCGGTGAGCCCATCTTCGCACCCGATCCAACCAGGAATGGCACGAGCGTGGGCGCGCCGCCGGCCGCACAGGGAGGACACTGCCATGTTTGAAGAAACTCAGGAAGAGGATAAGCAATCCAGTAGGAGGGGGGTCATCATCGTCATCACGGTGGTGGTCGTGCTGGCCATCGTGGGCACACTCATCTACCTGGATTCAAAGGGCGCTCTGAAATCGTCGTCGTCCACAGCCGCGACAACCACTGGGACGCCCGTGCCTGCCGGCAAGGCCGACCCGGTTGCCGATCTGCGGATTCTCAGCACCAAGATGGACAAAGATTACACGGGAACAACGGCCGTGTGGCTGGTTGATCTGAAGAACGCATCGCCGGCGTACACCTACAGCCACGTCAAGTATGAAACGACCTACGGCGGCGCGGACAACAGCGTCCTAGGGCAGAACCAGGGCGAAATTCAGATCACCATCGGCCCGGGCGAAGAACAGAGCGCGCAATTCCGCGACGCTCTCTATCCAACCGGCACCGCGTGGTTCAAGGTGAAGATCACGGGCGCTACCGCGACGCAGTAGCGAAAACGAACGACTCGAGGGGAAGCCCTATCTGCGGGCGGTGGTCGCAGCGGGTTTCAGGGCGAGAACCAGGATGCGGCCGTCGGAGTGGAAACTGCCGCCCGTGGCCGTTTTCGCTTCGGTGAGGGGACTCAACGGCGTGACGTGCGCGCGTGCGACGACGAGCCCCGTGCCCGAGAGCGTGTCGTTGACGTACTCGCGCTCGTCGTCAATCGCCGGATCGATCTTGTGGGTGACGCCGTTGTTGCGCTGGTCGCGTTCGAATCCGATGTCGTGCGTCGCCGCGATGCACCACACGGGCTGCCCATCGGCCGTGTAGGACGACTTCCACACCCGAAGATGGTTCCGCGACATCGCGACTCGCACCGGCTCGGCGTGCGCGAAGCCGTAATCCTGCGGCCGATCGAAGAGATACAACGTACTCATCGGCATCGTCAGGTAATCCTTCTTCGACAGCGAATCGATCAGGCCGGTCAGCACAGTATCCTGCACCGAGCGATCCACCTTCACCCATCCGGCTGCGGTGAACGCCTGCACTAACTGATCTTCCGAGCCGACGATCAGGACGTTAACCATGTCGCCGGGATTGCCCTGCGGGTCGGTGACGCGCCGCGGGATTTCCCCGAGTATCGCGGCCGTGATCGAAGGCATGGCCGCCTCGGCGGGACCGCCGACGACCATCGCTGTGGCCGTGCTCAGGCCCGGATCGACGACGTCGATCTTCACGTGAAAACTCCCCTGGGCATTCGACGCGTCCTTGTAGCTCTGGTTGATGCCGAGGAACAACCGGCCGGCGACCGGCGCTTCGTAGTCTTTGGCCGCGCCCACCAGGAATGGCTGCGCCGCGTCGCCCGAACCGAGCCGCCCGATGAGCGCGCCGTGCCCGGCGTCGGTGACGGCATACTGGTGAATCAGATCGGACCAGCCTCGCGCGAGGCCGTCTGGGCCGAACGATTGCGCTTTTGATTTGGAGGATTCGCCGGCGGGGTAGGTGATTGTGCCGGTGGCTGTGATGTGGAGCTTCTCGCCCGCGCGAAGATCGATATCGGTGTCGGCCCACTGCTTGGAGGCATCGATGTCGATCTCGTAGGACTTGATCGTGGCGGAATTCGACGCGGCCTGCCCGGTCTGCACAGCCTGCGCCCGCGCCGCCACGGCACACAGAATGGCCAAAGCGAGTACAGGTGGGATTGACGTTGCGATTCTCATGGCCAGCCGTCGATCGAGAGGCGGATTCATCATATATTCGCCGGCGCTCCGGCTGCAACTCGCCCGGGCGAGCGCGCGGGCGCAGTGTAGGAGAAGCGGGGAATTGGTAGTAGAATCCCGGCACATCGGGAGTGCGGCGCGCGTTTCGTTCGAGTCAGTCTGGAGAGCAGACGGAATGGAGATTCTCTGGCCGGCGCTGGGAATCGGCGCGATCGTGGCGTTCGTGTTTTACGTGCTGGCGCAACACTGGCAGCGGGTTCTTCGGCAACAGACGTGGACGATACGGCGGCTCCTCGAGCGCGTTCGCGATCTCGAGGAGATGACCGACCCGGAATTTCGCCGGCGTCTTAACGAATCGACTCCCGTACCCCTGGAGCAGGTATTCACGCTCACTTTCCGCCTGAGCGACCGCTTCTGGCAGGACGCACTGCACACCACGGAAGACAACTTGAAGTTCATTAGGGAGTTCGGGAGTTTCGTGGGCTCGGTGAAACTCGAACGATGGCGCAGCCACACAGTGGCGACGATCACGGAAGTGCTCCCGGACCGGAAAGCGACCGGGTGGCAAACGCGCTCGCTCGATTTTTATCCCGATCCTGCAAAGAGCGGCGACGCACTCACGCTTTGGGAACTTGCGCTCTCGCGTCCGGGATTTTCGGCCGAACGCCCGCCTTCGCTCGAACTGGTGCTTCGCGAGAATTCAGTGGACCTGGTCGGGCACTTCTCTTCCGGTGCGGGCGGCGCTGCCACGAACGGAGGCCGAAACGGGGCGGGTCACGACCAGATCACGTTCTTTCGCGTGCCTCTTGATACGGCCCTGCTGGCGGAGTTTCGAAGCCACGATCCTTCGGACGGTGCGGATGACGGAGGCGGTAACTCCGGCACAGATGAGATTCTGACGAACACGAATTCCTGGCACGCGTTCTATTCAGGCCGGAACGACGGCCTCGGGATCGAATGGCAACTCCGGCTGCGCGACCTGAACAAGAAATCCGAGTGGGAGCGCTGGAAGATTCTAGAATCCGCGGCAATGCCGCTTGCGACGGGCGGGAAGTAAAGGCGAGGCGGCGCTTCAGGGAGAATGCGGGCGCACGTGGAGGCCCGTCCAGGCATTCAGCAGACCCATCATTTCGCGGACGACCGAGAATGCGTCGCGGGTGTTGCGCCACCAGTGATTCGCGTCGAACCCATCCTGCGGCGCGCTACGCACAATCGCCGCGAGTTCCCCTCCCGCGAGCTTGCGCCAGAGCGCCTTCACGCGCCGCGTGTGCTGCGGTGACGTGACGATGATCGCGCTCCGCAGTCCTTCCAACCCCATGCGAAGAGTTACTTCATCGATTTCCTGCTTCGTATCGATGACTGGATCGGGCAGTATGCGAATCGCCTCCGGCGGCACGCCTGCGCGGATCAAGACCTGGCGGCTGTATTCCTCTTCTCCGACGTAGTGGATGCCCATGTCCCCGAGTTCGCTCGCAGGACTATCTGGGCGAGTGATCCAAACGTCGCGGGCATAGCCCGTCCGAAAGATCTCGGCTGCTTCTTCGGCGCGGGCCGGCATGGTTCCGCTCAAGACAACGATGATATCGGCTTGGGCGAGAGGATCCTCGCGAACCAGCCACCGGCCAACACCGTGAAAGGCGACAACCGCTGCCGCGCAGAGCGCCAGCACAACGACGAGGAGGATGATTCGTGGGCGATGGCGAGAGCTGCGAGGTTCGACGGCGATGGCGTTGGAGGTGTCGAGCCTATCGTCAGGCATGGCGCATTCCGCCCGCAGTGTGCGGCGTTCAGGTCCCTGCGGTCAAGCGCGCCTTACGGGTTGAGATCCCGATGGCCTTAGGTCGGAGCTAGACTAGACCTTGGGGCGGTCGAGGGAACGGCCGCGCATCATCAAGCCGCGCAGACCGAGCAGGATGAGACGCGGCTGGCGCAAGCAGACTCGCCAGAGGATCTTCCAGGCCTCGTCGCGGGAATACTCGCCAAGGGATTCCCTGGCCGGATCGTTCAGCAGATCCACGAGGCGACTGTAGTCCGACTGCTGGAAGTTGTGCAGGGAGCGCCGCAGCAAGCGATGCAGATCGAGCTCGCGCCGCAGGGTGCGCAACTCGCGGCTCGAGCCGCCATTGAGGATGGACTCGGCGACGCCCATCGCTCCGCGGAAACCAGTGACGGTACCGCCGACCGTCGAGACTTTTACCTGCGCAGCCGCGTCCCCGACGAGATAAACGGACCCCGAGCCGACCTGCCGCCGCACCGGGACCCAGCGGTTGTAGACGGGAATGCGAGCTCCCTGAAATTCAATCGGGTCGAGCTTGCGCTTTTCGAGGAAGCGTTCGAGGCAGCGGCGGGTTTCAGTTCCCGACTCGCCGATCATACCTAGCGCGCCGCGCGTGGGCGATTCAGGAATGAGCCAATAGAAGTAGGGCGTGTCGTCAGGCACAAACCAGACGCGCGTCGTGTCGGGCGGCATGTCCTTCGGCAGGGTCACAATTGCCTGGACCAGCGGCACGGTCTCGAGCGCCGGCCATCCGGCGGCGCGAGCCACGCGGCTAGCGGCGCCGTCGCCACCGACGACGGCGTCGGCGTGAACTTCTTCGCGCGCCCCGTCGGCGCAGCGCTCCGCTTCGACAACGAGCCCTCTTCCGTTGGCGTGCAGCGCGCGGAAGCGGCGGCCGAGCTCGATCCTTACACCGGCGCGTTCCGCCTCCGCGGCAAGGCCCCGAATCACGGTGCGCCGCTCGATGATGAGATCGGGGTGATTCAGGCCGATCGTCGCGGCGCGGCCGTCGGTGAAAAGCTCGAAGCGGCGGATTTCATTGAGGACGCTGCCTTCGGCGGCGCGGCCCAAGAGGGAGAGCATGCGATGGGTGACAATCAGGGTTCGCGCGGGCGGTTCGAGAGCTTCGATGCGCTCCAAGACGCGAACGGAAAGGCCGCGTCGCGCCAGCAGGAGAGAGGTGAAGAGTCCGGCGGCCGACCCGCCGATCACCGCGATGCTTGGTCTATCTGTGCGAGAAGTTGAAATGGAATCGCTTTCTTCCGGGCGTTGTGGGCTCACCATCATCGCTTTGAGCAATTGGCCTCATGCGCGAATTCTTAAAGCCAGCATCTTCTGAAGTTCAGGACCACAGGCTGGGCGCCAAGTATATCCCAGGGGCACGCTGCCGCCAACGGCGATGCCGTTGAGGCGCGGGCAACGGCCGGTTCGGCGTCGTGACGATGCAAACTTGACACGCAAGGATGACTGTCCTAGGTTTTGCACGAAAACGAAGTCGAACTCGGGATTCCCCCAGAGGGGAAACGGAGGCCGCACATTGAGAAATGCAATCTTCGCGATGGCAGCCGTGCTTTGCGCAGGCGGGTTCGGTCTTCTTCCAGCCCAAACGCTTCAGGTGACTCCGGATCACGTGCTGGTGGATGAATCAGCTGCGATCCGCGTGAGCGGACTGCAACCAAATGAACGCATCACGATCCGCGCCGAACTGACCGATGGAAATAGCGAGCGCTGGGCGTCGGAGGCGCAGTTCATCGCCGACGCCCAGGGGAACGTTGACACGTCGAAGCAGGCCCCTGTGGGCGGCTCGTACAGGGAAGTTTCAGCCATGGGACTAGTCTGGTCCATGATGCCGGCGGACAAAAAGGCGGGGATGTACTGGCCCATGAGAAGCGGGACCCTGCAGGCCATCGAGTTTGCTTTGATGCAGAATGACAAGCAAGTCGCGAACGCGGAATTGCAGCAGGCGGTCCTCGCCGACGGAGTGCAGCGGGTGATTTTGCGCGAGCTGGGACTTCACGGCGTGCTTTTTCTGCCCGGCACAAACGAACGTCATCCGGGGGTGCTGGTGGTGGGAGGATCGGAAGGCGGCATGCCCCTCGAGAAAGCGGCATGGCTAGCCGACCGGGGATATGCCGCGCTTGCGCTGGCTTACTTCCGCTATGAAGACCTGCCGCGGGACCTCGAGGCCATTCCGCTGGAGTATTTCGGACGCGCGCTCGACTGGATGGCCCAGCGACCGGAGATCGAGAGCGACCGGCTGGCGGTGATGGGAACGTCGCGGGGAGGGGAACTCGCGCTGCAACTGGGGTCGATGTTCCCGCAGATTCGGGCCGTCGTGGCCTACGTGCCTGCCGACGTGCGGTATCCGGCGTGCTGTGGGAACACTGACGTGCCGTACGCTTGGACATGGAAAGGAATGCCATTGGCGTACTTGCCCCCGCGAATGCGGCAGCAGGCGGACCTCGTCATGAGGGCGACGATTGCGGTCGAGAGGACTCATGGACCGGTGCTGGTGATCTCCGGAGAGGACGATCACGTCTGGAATTCATCGGAGATGGCAGACGACGTTGTCGGCCGCCTGAAGAGGTCTCACTTTGCTTATAACTTCGAAAATCTCAAGTACCCTCACGCCGGACACGCGGCGGGACGACCGGAGATTATTCCGGCCTGGCACGGGGAAGTGAAGCAATCAGTGTTGGGTCAAGAGATGGACCTGGGTGGCTCGGTCAAGGGCGATGCGGAATCCTCACTCGACGCAATACCGAAAGTGCTGGCGTTTCTGCACCAGAACCTGCAAGAACTCCCCGCGCAGCCGTAAGAATCGAAAATTCGGGGTTGCGAGTTACTGGCTTTTGCCCTGGATCGAGATCAGTTCGACTTCGAAGATAAGGGTGGCGTTGGGACCGATGTCCGGGCCCGCGCCGTTCGAGCCGTAGGCAAGATCGGGCGGGATGAAAAGCTGCCATTTCGATCCCACGGGCATGAGCTGGACCGCCTCCGTCCATCCCTTGATGACTCGATTCAGCGGAAACGTGGCGGGCTGGCCGCGCTTGTAGGAACTGTCGAATTCCTTGCCGTTGATGAGCGTGCCGCGGTAGTTGCAGACGACCGTGTCATTGAGCGCGGGCTTCGGTCCCGTGCCTTCTTTCAGGATCTTGTACTGAAGACCGCTGGGCAACGTGACCACGCCCTCTTTCGCCTTGTTGCTCGCCAAAAACTCCGCGCCTTCCTTCATGTTTGCCTCCTCGGCCTGCTGTCTCTGCTGGTCCTGCTTCGCATGCACCTGTGTCTGCAACTCATTGAGCGCGGCATCCACCTCCGCATCCGTCAGAAGCGGCTTGGCGCCAGCCAGCGCGTCTTTCATGCCGCGCAGGAGACTGGGCGTGTCGATGTCGACCGGTTGCTTGCTCAGGCCTCGGCCGATATTCAGCCCGAGGGCGTAGCTGTCCTTTTCTTTTTGCGTTTTCAGGGCCGGGAGGGCCTGCGACTTGGCCGCAGGCGCGGACTGAGTCTTCGGCGCAGGGGTCTGAGGCTTGGCGGCGGGAGTCGGTTGAGTCGATGCGGCCGGCGCTGCTGTCTGTTGTGCCTGGGCATTGCCGGCAAGCATGAGTCCGGCTGCCAGTGTGGCTACGGCTATGGTGAATTGTTTTTTCATGTGGGTATTGTCACACGTCTCATCGCAGAATTACTCCGGATAAAGGCGCAGGTTCCAATCTTTCAGGACGGGGCGGAAGGTTTCGCGAGCTTGGCCTGGCGTTCGTAAGGCGCACCCTCGAGAAACGCGATCGCGATCAAACCGCCCACGGCCATAATTCCCGCCAGCAGATACGCGACTTTATATGACACATGCGGAACGATTAGCGCCACACTGCCGAAGAGTGCGGCCAGACAATAGAGCGCGACGACCGCGCCGCGATGGCCGAGCCCTAGGTTCGACAGGCGATGAGCCGTGTGGTCTTTGCCCGGCGAAGTGAAGGGCAGTAAGCCGCGGCGAGAGCGGGAAATGGAGACGAGCGTCGTATCGAAGATCGGAACGCCCAAGATCAGGACCGGGGCGAGCCAACTGGCCGGGAAGCGCATCCCTTCGGGACGAATCTTCAGGCCGAGCGTGGCCATCAGAAATCCGAGAAACATCGCGCCGCCATCGCCCATGA
>Ga0187872_10000492_pt1 | contig 45873 bp, 36 predicted proteins | sample June2016WEW_16_4_FD_132973 | JGI IMG/M metagenome (GOLD analysis project Ga0187872, IMG submission 132973) | Peatland microbial communities from SPRUCE experiment site at the Marcell Experimental Forest, Minnesota, USA - June2016WEW_16_40 | ecosystem: Environmental > Terrestrial > Soil >...
GAGACGCTACAGAACCCCCATACGCTGAAACATACGGCTGCAATGAGGCTCGTTCACGGCGGTGCCAACGCCTTCCTGATCCGGCAGGCGCTCGGCCATCGCTCGTTCAACTCGACGCTGGCCTACGTCAATCCGTCCGATGCCGACGCCTCGGCTGCCATTCAGAAGGCATTCTCCCAGGTCTTCTAGCGTTCAATACAGGCGTATTGTGGCATTCTGGCGTTTTGGTGGGTTCCAAGCCCGCTGAAATGCCAGACTTATTTTCAGTCCCGAAAATGCCACTTTACTTTCATGGGGAGAAATCATCCCACAACCTATTCGCAGACGGACCCTGTTACGAGGAATTCAATTTTCATGCAGGCGGAACAAAAGACCACATTCTCCGCCAGCCGGCCATCCACAACGTTTTGTGTGGGTTGCCGCTCCTGCTACAGCCAACGTGACTGCCGTCGCGACATTTTTTGAGTAACAAGATTTAAGGCTCGCCGTAAGTCCGATGTAAGTTGCCCGCGATTTCGCAGCAGAGCCCTGAAAAGAATAAGGATGTGTCCGATCATGACGATTAAAAGATGCTTTGCGCGATCATTTTCGCAGTCAAAAAAGAAAACTTCGTGGGGTTGCCACACTACAATGCTGCAAATAGCACGCCGCAATTAGCACGGAGACCATGCTTCGCATGCGTGAAAGGCATTGCGGGAATCCCCAGCACCATGACAAGGCTCATTCCATACTCCGACCGCCGCCCGAGCACCGCACGCCAGCCGCAACCCAACGGCGTTCCGTGTCTTGTCTGACGGCGAGCCACTTCACGCCTCAGCCTGTGGCTCCGTTGCGTATGATAACTCGCCGTCGGAAAGTGGGCTGGGGGAGGGTCTACGAAGGGGAAACGCCCGCCGACAACGTCACGGTGACCGGCGGGCAATTATTATCTTTCGCCGCCTACCATGTCGCTTGTGGCTTGGGCGGCACGATGAAGTTTTGCTGGTTGACCGTACCCGTCTGCCGCAGCCGAGCACGTTGCTTGTCATTGGCGATGCGACGTTGGGTCTGCTCCTCGGTCTCCCACTTGAGCAACTCCATGATTTCATCGACACCCCTCGGTGCCAGTGGCTGCCCGCTGGAGTCATGCGTTCTCAGGTCGTCCAGTCTCGGCATCGTCGTCAGGTTGTTCACGACTGGTGCAACCTCGGGAGCAGGTGGAACCGTGACCGTAGGTGCCAGCACAATCTCGGGCGTGATGCAGCCCATGGGTGGATTGTTCTCGGGCGGCACATCACGGTTCTCGTCGAGATACGTCAACGCCTTCGTCTCCAACGCAGCCAGTTCCTGCATCAGCGACTCGGGCGGTTGCGTCGGCGGGCACAAGGCGTTTTGCTGTGAATAGAAATAAGTCGGCACGCCGAGAATCTGCGAGAACGTCACGCGCAGTCGACTGCGCTCGACCAGAGCCTTCATCGTGCGAGCGATATCCCACGACAAGTCATGGCGTACTTGCTTTCGCTTGTCTGCCGACATCGGTGCGAGTTCGGCTTCCACGGCTTGGGGTATCGTGATGCCAACAAAGCCTGCAGCCTCGGCTCTACCCAACAACCGCTTTCCTAAATCGCCAATCCCTCTTCCCATCGTCTTATCTCCTATGGAGTGATGCGAAATCACCACGTCCCCGTGCGCCGCTCGGTCATCAACTGCTCTTTCATCATGACTTTTCACCTCGTACATCGAACGTTTCGAGCCAGCCTCGCACATCAACGGGCAACTGGTTCCCCGGTGTCGTCACGAAAGCCGCCAGCTTGTCGGCTGCGAGTCGTTCGCCGGACCCATCCTTGAACTTGCTCAAGTATCCCTGCCGGTCCTGCTCGCTCATGTCAGTCCACTTATGAATCATTGCTTTTGCCTCCTCGAATGCGTGCGTTTGACCTTGCTGCCGTGCCGGATAGTAGAATCTTTCCTTGAGCATCATTGCTTTTGCCTCCCATCATCACTTCTCAGTCAGGGAAGTCCCCTGACAACGCCGCCGCATCTATCACCCGCATCGCATCCGGCAGTTTCGGCACGTGATAGTTGAATTCCCGACCGGAGTGCAGCACCCGCAGCCGCTGCTTCGTGCAAATCTCCACAACAACCCCCCGGCGAATCCATGAAGACACCGCATGTGGGACACAGCGACCGCCGCCGAGGGTGAACCCAGCCGCCACGAGCGCGTTCGTCACGCCCGTGACCCACGGAGAAGATGGCCGAAAGTGTCCCTTCATTTGCTCACCCTTCCACGATTCTCTGCCAGATGCGACTCGCCACACGAACCACCCTCTGCCCGAACAATTTCGTCTGCAGTGACGGTCCTGCGCTCGCAGCCTGCCGAGCGGAGTGCGCTTTGGCTTCTCGGGCGCGCTTCAGGCGCACGTACTCGCCGTCGTCCTGCCATGTGAATCTGTTCGTCTCTCCGCTCGATTCCTTGACCGCAGTGACGTGCCCTTCTCGACGGTTCGGTGATGTTGCGACGAACAGTCGCCCTACGAGGCCGTCATGGGTGACAAGATACCGCTCGGAATCACGCGCCAAAGTCGGCTGCCAAATCATCGGTGAACCCCCAACTAACTTGCTTTCGGGGTCACGCATGCTCACCCAATCAACTGCGGCTTGTATGGCGTCCTGTTTTGTCGGGTACATTCGCTCGCTCCCTTATTCGCTAGTTCGCACGCCGTGAAGAGTCAATTAACGATACGAGTTGAGAGTTCGCAAAAAGTGCATGTTTTCATTTTCTTCTCTTCTTCTTCTTCTTTTATTTCTTATACTTACGTTTTTCACGCTGTACTTGCGAACTAGCGAACCAACGTGTCCTTTCAATTCCGACCAAACCCCGAAAACGTGCAGTTTTTACGAACTGCGCGCGATGCTGTAGTTCCATACCCCGTCAATCGCTTTCGCTGTAATCTTGCCCCGCGCTGCCAAGACATCGATGTCCCGCTGAATCAGGTCGGACTTGCGATGTCCCTGGAAGCAATCGCGGATAATGCGGGTCTTTGTTGCTGTACCAACCGCCGACAGAAAATCCAAAATCTGCGATTGCTCGGGACTCAACAGGTCGCCGAAGATGGTCTGCACAGAATCTTCGCAGTACTGCCAAAACGCGGCGGCGGCCTTCAGGTGCTCGACCTCAATATGCTCTGACTGGTTCATCAGGGCGTGAATCATCGCCAACCGAATGACATGTGCCGACGCGCGGGACGTGAGCGCACCGATAAACCCTGGGACATCGCGCTCCAACTTGGGGTACAGCGTGCGCTCCCAATAGTCATACGCGGGCTTGGACATGAACATGCGCTTTTGACATCGAGCGAACTCCGCTGCTTGAATCAGTTGCTCTGCTTCTGCCGTCCAATCAATCTCTTCACCGCCGTGAGCGAGAAGTTGGGTTCGATAAACGTAAACCCATAAGATTCGGTTCGCGAATCCGTTTGTGCGGTCGGCCTGCGTTAAACTCGTGCTCAAGTCGGCCTGCGTCGTGTCCCCTAAAATCGTCAAGTGCGGTCGCTCACATCGAGCGGGCGATGCCTTGACGGTATTGCGAAGAGGCACGCCGTCCCATCCATCACGCAGGACAACGGAGAGCAGTCCTTCGGGTTTGTGACACACCGCCAAGATGCCCTGAAACTCACCGATGTTCACGCACGCGCGTTTATCTTCAATGCCTTTATCTACAAGCGTCATCTGAAATTGTCCCGAACGGCGATTCAGAATGTCTTCCTGTCGTTCGTCGCGAATCAAATTGATGATGGCTTCGCCGCTGCCGACGCCTGAGATGTCACAGTTCTTGCGCCATTCTGGGTCAACTAAATCGAAGATAGCGCGAATGCGATTTTTCCCCGTGCCTTTTCGAGCCTTCGCACTCTCGCCAACTTTCACCATGTTCTCGTTTGTGTAATGCCGCGTACTCTCGACTAGGAAGAAGGCGCACCGTCCAACCATATTTCCGAACGAGAGTAACAACTCGCCCAAATTACCCGCAGGATGCGATTCAGTCTGTGGTTGCAGTTTCTTGATGATTCGCCCCGCCAATCCGTAAAACGCAGTTTCGCTCAACTCAGGCCGCACAATAACAGCACGTGGAGTTTCGGCTTCCGCATCAGTCGGCGTGGACGGCAACGCCCCTGCTGGATACCGCGAGATGGAGGTCGCGATGGTTATCACATCCGCATCATCCAGCGGTGGCTGGCACTGCTTCTGGTTTATCACTCGCAGCGCCGCAAGAATCGCTTCCTTGTCCATTCCCCGAGAGCGCATCGTACCTGCCATAGACGCCAGTGTTTTATTGCGTTTTCCGTCACTAATGATGATGGCTTCAGAAACCTGCGCGGTCTGCGCTGCGCTTGCTGTTGCGTTCTTCTTGGTGTACGGAATGAGCCAGTCCATCAACCAATCAGGAGCCGCAGGGATTGTTCCGAACAGCGGCTCGTTCACAACTTCGTACGGTTGCCCTGTCTTTGGGTGCATCGAACCAGCAGACACAACGTACTGGTTGTGCGCTCGGACGGAGAAGCGTTCGCCATCCGCATCGTCGCTACTAAAGTTTCCCAGTGCTTCGGAGCGTGAATCTTGCTTGAAATAATAGTGACGTTTCTCGCCTGATGAGCACACAACAAGCGTGTCAATTTCATCGAGACGATGTCCCGTCTCCTTTTCGATTTGAGAGAACACCGCAGGGTTGTCAATATCAAGGAACCAGAATTCATGCTCGTGCGCTACTGCACCGCAGTTGTATGCGGGATTCTGTTTGTCCCATTCGGTGATTTTGGCTGCGTCCGTCGTAGCGAGATTCTGCCATTCAGGCAAGAAAGCGATTTTGTCGTGCGGCCCCAACGGCATCACGGGGATACCGTATTGAGTTGTGAGCGCGGCTCGGTCGGCGAAGGTTGCGCTGCTCATTGGCCCACCTCGGTACGGCGGTTACCCAAATCGTCTGGAATTTCCTCTTTGGCCTTCTGTTCCGTCGAGATTTGTCTCGCTATGGGAGCACGCCCGAGGAATTTGACATTGATGGCCATCGTTTCGCCGGGGCGGGTGTTGCTAGGCGCAGATTCATACGACACGATATCCCCGATTTTGAGGTATCTCCGCTTCTCAACGCTTTTTTGATGGATGTAGACGCCAGAAGAATCCGAAAGGTCTTCGGCAAGGAACCAGCCTTTATCGCTAACGAATTTGATGATTGCTTCCATATTCCACCTTCGAAAACCACCATCGTGAAAACTGCCGGTCACGACACCGCTTACTGCTCAAAAAGTGCTGGTGCTTCCGCCGCTCGCTTGCGGTCCTTTGCGACTTCTCGGGCAACCCGGCGCAACTCTTCAGAAATCAACATCCGCAGATACGACGCCATGCTTAGACCCTTCTGTGCCCCGATGGCCTTCAACTGAGCCATCTGGTCGGGGATTGCATCAAAATTGGTCACTCGCATTCTCGTTCGCTTAATCACAGTTGTGTCGTTCTTACTGCCTACAAGTAAGGCAACTTTAGTCACTTTTTACTGCCTCTATATAAGAAACAGAAAGTCTAAAACTTGTGAAAAACGACGGGAACCCGCATAAACATTGACGATTGTGCGACGCCTTACTTTGGTGCAATCGAAGGGAGGTTTTTCGGGTGAGTGCTACTGGCGGTTGACCCTTGTCTCGTGGAAGAACCCTACACCCCTGCCTACCTCGGAACGGTTCCGATTTGGAACCCGCTGGTTCCTTTTTGGTGCCCGGGAACCGTACGGCGAGGTTTATCATCCGATAACCCCCGTGATTGCCTTCTGGATGGCGTCACGTTCTGTACAAGCCCGTACCTGTACAGCGTCCCGTACATCGTCGGGCATCAATTCCGCAAGTCGGGCACGAAGCAGGGCGATGATGACGCCTTGTCCGAGTGCTTCTGTTTCGATGGCGTCGTGATATTCTCCATTGCGTTCGTCTCGTTTGTGAATCGGGGTAAGACTCGCCGCCTTCGCCTGAACGTCGGTCAACACTACCCGTTCCCACTGCAGCGGACCCAAGTCGTTTTCGAGAACGTGACGAGTATTCGCTTCAATCTGCCCGCCAACGAAGTCGAGGTCGCCCATATACAGCACTCGTTGTCCGGGCACTAGGGCAGGAATGATGTCCGTATGTAGGAAGCCTCCGCACTGACCGTTCGTCGGTGCGATGGAACACTGGTACTCGTAAGCGAGGTCATCCAACACGCCAGCAAGCGAACGGCTTTCACAGAGAATCATAGGTGCGGGCACAGGGAACCAGAACGAGATGCGTGTATCCTGTGATGCACTTCGAACGCCATCCATTACCGACACAGGTACACGGTCCCACCTTGTTAGACTTCGAGTTTCGTCCTTGATATCTGCCCATGGGATTGCCCCACGTTCCCGCCAATAGGTCAACGCACAGGAGATATCTTGGGCCGGTGTTCGAGAAGCAGGTTTGCCGTCTTCACGGTCGGGATACTTCTTGGGGACGACGCCAGCGGCTTCAAGTTCATAGAAGATGAACCGACACGAGGTCGGCAACATGCCTTCACCCTTGTGCTTCTCGTAGCACCGGAGTACAGCGTCTCGTAAGCGGCTCGCCGTTGTGTCCTTTGGTTCGACCACACGAGGACCACGTAGGGACTTTTCGTAATGATTGCGACAAAGCCCTTTGCATCGAATCGGGCGGTCACAACCTTCGTGCGTGCAAATTTCAATGGTCTTCACGTGCGTCTCCAGTCACAATTCGTTTTGGGAGTTTGTCCAGCCGTACATGCTGAATGCGGTGTTCTTCGGGTCTGCGTCGTGTGCCAATCACTTCGCACCCCCTACTCTTGCGGATTTTTCGATGATTTGAAATGCGAGGGTTTTGGCACGTTCTGCGTAGGGGTTGGGAATGTTTGCAGCGTTCTCAAGATGAGTCCCAACCTCGTAGAAGAATCTCATCCCCTCGATGGTTCTTTTCCCTCGTCCGTGAACGGCACCCCAAGAAGTGTGCATGTCAAAAGCGAAATCGAACTCACCACCCGGCACGAGTTCTATTTTCTTGCCATGGGACTCATATATTCGCTTCGCAGCATCGATGGCGGGAACCTCGAAGCATACGTCTACGCATTTTGCTGTCCGAATGAGACACATGACTGCGTGTGTCAGGAAAATTCGGTACGGCTTATGGGCTATCTTGTCATACCCATGAACCATCTCTTTGTAGTTGGTGTAAAAGGTTTGAAGGTGAGAAACGGTTGCTGGATTGGAGAAGCTGAGGAGACACTCCCAAAGGTCTGTTCCGTACCCGCACTTGTCCAATTGAATCGCATGAAGCAGTGCCGCCTGCTCGTCTTTTTTGATCATCGAAGTCCGCAAGGCGGCGAGTGTTTTTTCTTTGTTGATGGTGATGGGACGTTTATCGATTATGTCTTCGATGGTGAGAGAATCATCCTCAAGTTCTTTAAGTTCGCCGTTCGTGAGAGGATGCTTTTCAAACTCATCAATGATGTGTTCTCGCTTAACTACGTTGAAAGCATCATCAACGAGTCGAGACTTCTCGGCTTGCATGGAAATCACAACCGCATAGATAAGTAAGTCTTCATTCTGTGTTTTCTCCCACGCCTTAAACAGACCATAGATTTGGTGTGCTGCCGCAGGGTCAGCGAACCCGATGTCCTCGCTGCCTATCACTCGAAGCAGATTCCACAGGCTTGTGACCTTCTTACTCAAGACTAGTTCTCTTGACCAATACAAAGCAACGCTGAGTCCCCGGCGGATGGATTTTTGGAACACAGATTTCAACACGAAAAGGTCATACCCGTTGACAGTGTTGCCATGCGAGTGGCCGTTATCATGTTCAGTTGGTTCACGGTCCAGAGTGGCGGCAAATTTGCGAACCTTCTCGGGATGCAAAATAGCGGCGGTTGTTAAATCGCCATTCACACTCGTGACTCGAACTTCAAACTCCTTGGCGGGTATCGCAGCCATTTGCTGCCATTTCGATGACTGGTCTTTGGTGATACCGAAGTCCTTTAGCGTAGCCGGTTTCACGGTAGTTGCGGACGACCGTGATTTTCGATTGCCGCCTTTTCCGCTGTCCCGTTGTCCGTTCGCCGCCGCTTCTTTCAATAGTTCCCCGGTGCGGCGTTCCGCACGAAGCCGAATCCCTATCGCCTGTTGTTCGAGTTCACGGTTGCCTGCTTGGCGTGCGTAGACTCGAATGGCCTCGGCCTTGTCACGGATATCCTTTGCTTCGTCTACCCGGCTAGCTGCTGCAAGTGCACGGCAAGCGGCGTCATATTTCACTAGGCTGTTCATGATGGTAGACCTTCGCCTGTTTTGGCGAATTCCTTGGCTGCTTTGAGGGCCGCCGCCGCCGATGAGTGGACAGAGTACAACTCGTCATCGTAGTACTCGGCACGCATGTACGAAGGGGGTTGTTCGAACACCCCATAAATTTGTCCGGGTTTGCTGAGTAGCCTCTCTAATTCAGCCTTAACCACCGGCGAAGATATCTCCCAATCCACGGCTTCCGTTCGCAATATCTGAATCGCATAAACTGCACCGCCGTCGTTCCCAACGTTCTCTTTGTACAAGGTTTTCATTTTGCACTCCTGTTCTCTGGGATATTTGACTTCATGCCGCACCTGTCTTCTGCGAATCCACATAGGTGTCTAAGTCACGCACATCGATAAGGTGACGCTTGCCTAGTTGGAGGTAGGGAATCGAGCGTGACCAGATGAGGCATCGAATAAACCACGGGGTGGCGGACAAATAGCGAGCGGCTTCAGCCACTCGGAGCAGACGAGGCTGTGCGGTCGCTGGACTTAAAGGGGAGACTGCGGAGGGTGACTGCGTTTTAGATACAACTGCACGTTTGACAGACATTTGCTCTCCCGAGCCGTATCCGTGAATCTTTGAAGCACCGTGGCAGAGTTCCTTTTCTCTACTCGGTTGCTGGAGATGGCTAGAAGCCACCCCACTCTATGGATACTTTCGAATTTGATTACGGGGTAATGGTACCAGGTTTGGGGTCGGTTGTCAAGAGGAAGTACTGCCTTTTTTCACTTGTGTTGTATCGACAAACTGATTATCCTATGACCATGCGAACACGAGGCACAGGTTCAATCGGGAAAATCGCAGGAAGCAGATACCTTTACATCTGGTATTACGGCTCTGACGGAAAGCAACGGCGGGAATCGAGCAAATCTGAATCTCAGATGGTCGCAACCCAACTCTTGCAAAAACGGTTAGGTGAAGTCCGACTTGGGATGCAACCAGAATCGGACTTGAAGAAGTTGCGATATGAAGAAATCCGACAAACGCTCTTAGACGATTATGCCATCAGGGGAAACCGCTCCCTCAGAGAGAATGGAACCATTGACGGACTGAAGCATGTGGATACCTTTTTCAAAGGGAAGTCCGTTGCAAGAATCGACACCACCATACTTCGAGCCTTCATCAAAAAGCGGCAGGCACAGGGTGCGGAGGCGGGCACAATCAACAGAAACCTTGCGCTACTTCGTCGAATGTTTTTCCTTGTCAAGCAAGAGGGCAAAGTCCAGTCTGTCCCGTTCTTCCCGATGCTGAAGGAGAATGCACCTCGAAAAGGATTCGTGACACATGAGCAGTTCGAGAAGTTAATTGCTGAACTGCCAGAACGAGTGCGGTCAATTGTGACCTTTCTTTATTTCACAGGGTGCCGACTGGGCGAGGCAAAGAAAATTCTCTGGTCGCAGGTTGACTTGCAAAACCACACGGTGCGACTTGAGGGAGACCAAACGAAGAATTCGGAGCCTCGCATTTTGCCGTTGCCTGACCTGCTCGTGACCATATTGGAGAGCGCCCCTAAGAAGGTGGGGCATCTCTTTCCAATTGGCAGTTTCAGAAAACAATGGCAAACTTCATGCGTCGCTGTTGGGCTTGGACACTGGCAAGACCCCGAACGGAAACATGAGACATACGAAGGGCTTATCATTCATGATTTGCGGCGAAGTGCGGTTCGAAATATGATAGCAGCTGGCGTGAATGAGAAGGTTGCAATGCAGATTTCAGGCCACAAAACACGAGCGATTTTCGACCGATATCACATCGTGAGCACGGATGATTTGCACAAGGCAATGAATCGTGTCGAGGCTGCTGCAAAGGCTTTGCCCGCTTCTGGGGTTGCATTGACGGCTGGAAATGTCGATACAAGTTCGATGCAAGTTGCACCAAAATCGGGCACCATTAAATAACTAAATCCCCTGCAAGCAAATAGTTGGGAGGTCGTACAATTGGCAGTACATCAGACTCTGGATCTGATTATCCTGGTTCGAGTCCAGGCCTCCCAGCCAATCTTCCCAGCAATTTGAACGCCCGCTCCGCAACCCGCGCCATACCTGGAAGCCTTGACACCGCACTGTCGCAGAGGTAGTTTCCCCTACAATCCCGGAGCCCGATAGACTTTCCAATAAAGGAGAGACTGAAAATGATTAAGCCCGTGATTCTGGCGAGCGCTCTGCTCGTTGCATTGTGCGCATCCGGTACGACTCTTACGGTATACGCTCAGGCCGGGTCCGCCGCGAACGACAAAGCAGACATCGAAGCGCTCGAGCAACGCTACAACGACGCATTCAACGCAAAGGACGTGAACGCCATCATGGCGTGCTACGCGCCCGGCAAGGGCTTGTTTGTCTTCGACGCCATACCTCCGCGCGAATATCCGAGCTGGGACGCTTACAAGAAGGATTGGGAGGGCCTGTTCTCTGCTTATCCGGGCCCAGTTTCCAATGCGATTTCGGAGCAGAGCATCACGGTCGTCGGGCCAGTCGCCTACGGACACAATATCCAGACCGCTCATTTCACGGGGAAAGACGGCTCCCACACGAACGGCGTCGTTCGTGTTACGGACGTCTACCGCAAGATCAACGGGAAGTGGCTCATCGTACAGGAACACGTTTCGTTCCCGGTGGACATGGCGACGGGCAAGGCGGATATGCTTTCGAGGCCCTAGCGATCTGCACGCAGGGCGCTGGCCTGGGTCTCGAAACTTTCTCGCCTCAAGGTGCCGTGAGAGTATGATAGCCGCACTTGGCATCTGATCGGTCGTCGCGCGCCCGCCTGAAACGCATTTGGAGGAGGCCGGTATGAAGAAATTCTTCACCATTCTCGGAATCATCGTCGTCGTGTTGATTCTCATCGCTGTCATTCTGCCGTTCGTCATGGATGTCAACCGGTTCAAGCCGACCCTTGAGACCGATTTGACGAATGCGCTCGGCCGCAAGGTGGAGATCGGGAATATCGGGCTTTCGATCCTTTCGGGCAGCGTCAAGGTCGATAACGTCGTGATCGCGGACGATCCCGCGTTCAGTCATTCGCCTTTCCTCCAAGCGAAGCAATTGAAGGCTGGTGTGGCGCTGATGCCGCTGATTTTTTCGAAGAAGCTTGAAGTGAGCTCGTTCACGGTGACCGATCCGCAGGTCTCGCTCCTACACTCGTCTTCGGGCAAGTGGAACTTTTCGAGCCTCGGCCAGAGCGGATCGAACGCGCCGGCGAGCGCTGGCAGCGCGCCGAGCGGCAAGTCGCCAAGCGGCAGTTCTTCGAGTTCATCTGCGGCCGCGGGCCTTTCGGTTGGGGAACTGAAGATAGTGAACGGCACGATCGTCGTGGGCAGAATTGGCGCGGGCGGCAAAACCCAAACCTATCAGGACGTGAATCTCGAGGCGTCCGACCTTTCCTACACTTCGCAGTTTCCGTTCAAATTCTCGGCGAAGACGCCCGGAGACGGCTCGGTGAAGATCGAAGGGAAGGCCGGGCCCGTCGATCCGAACGACTCTTCGCTCACGCCTCTCAGCGCCACGGTCGACGTGGAACATCTCGATATCGCCTCGACCGGGTTCGTCGATCCGTCGTCCGGCCTCGCCGGGTTCATCGACTTCACGAGCGCTCTTGCATCCGACGGCCGCGAGATGACTTCCAAAGGCACCGTTAAGGCGAACAAGATCAAGGCCGTCGCGGGCGGCTCGCCTTCGAGGGTGCCAGTCAAGGTCGATTACGACACGACCTATGTTTTGAAGAAGCAAACCGGCAGCCTCCAGGAGGGTGACGTTCACATCGGCAAGGCTCTTGCCCATCTAACCGGAACGTACGACACGGCGGGCGTCACGGCGACCGTTCAGATGAAGTTGAACGGACAGGCCATGCCCGTCGCGGATCTCGAAGGCATCCTGCCGGCGGCCGGCGTCACGCTGCCCTCGGGGGCGTCCCTTACAGCCGGCAGCCTCGATTTGAACCTCGCCATCAGCGGCCCTGTGGACAGACTCGTGATCGCGGGGCCTGTGAACCTTTCGAATGGCAAGCTGTCGGGCTTCAATCTGAAATCCAAGCTCGGGGCGCTCGGTTCGTTCGCGGGACTTGGCGGCGGGGGTGGCGGCTCCGATACCGAGATTCAGAAGCTGAGCGCGAACCTGCACGTCGATCCCAGCGGAACGCAGGCCAACGACTTGGATGTGGTCGTTCCGTCGATCGGAACGGTCACCGGAACCGCGAACGTCAGCGCCAGCCAGAAACTCGATTGCAAGATGTCCGCGAAACTCGCGGGCGGCATCGGCACCGTAACTTCGGCGCTCGGCTCGCTCGGCGGCAGCAAGAATTCGCAGGGCGGCGGCATTCCGTTCACCATCACCGGTACGACTTCGAGTCCTATATTCCTTCCGGACGTCAAGGGCATGGCCGGCAACATGGTGAAGGGCGTTGGCGGCGATGCCGGCGGCGCCACGGGCGCGGCGAAGGGAGCTCTCGGCGGCCTCTTCGGAAAGAAGAAAAGCCAATAGCGAAAACAGATCCGTCGTTGAAGGCTAAGCGCTCTTCGTGAGTGCGTTTTCGGCACCGCCAAATAGATTGCACATCGCGCGTACGACGGCGCGAATCATGACTACGATCAGTGCGAGCGCTGCCAGCGAGATGGCAGCTGCCGCGTAGACGTGCCGCGTCGCGAACCACATCAGGAACAGCACTGCCGCATCCTCACTCAAGCTGAGCGCGATGTTCGAGAAAGGCTCGGGCGAATGTGCGACGGCCGCTCGCGCCGCCGTCTTGCCGCCGTGCGCGGCAAGCGCGATTGCGGCTCCAAGCAGCGTGGCGGCGAGCCGCTCCCACTCGGGCAATTGCGCCGTGGCGGCGTAGGTCAGGAGCGCAGCGACCGGGACGCGCACGAACGTGTGCATCGCGTTCCAGAGGAGATCGAAGATCGGGATTTTGTCGCCGATGAATTCGACAAAAAAGAGGACGGCGCAGATCGCGATGACGTACCAGTTTTCGACAACATGCAGCGAAGGTGGCAGCGCAAGTACTTCGGCTCGGCCCAGCAGTCCGAGCATCGCCACTGTGGCGTAGACGTTTAGTCCCGCCGAAAAGCAGACGACGACCAGGAGCGCGGTCAATTCGGTGCCAGCCGGGACCGGCGGCAGAGTCGAACCGAAAAGCATCGGCGTAGAAGATACGACGCCCGGCCGTTTTGCGCTACTGGACGTTCAGCGTCAAATTGGGAATGCTCTGCGTGACGCCATTGATCGTCACCATGACGCTTATGGAATATTGCCCCGGTGGCGTACCCGGATTCTGTGGGCCGGTATTACCACTGCCGCCGCAGCCGACACTCACCGCAAACAGGACGAAAGCCGTCAAAACAAGTGCGAAGCTCCGGCGCCGCTGCTTCCGGCCGAGCCCCCGGAGCAATAGAGACATCCAGAGCAGACAAGCAAGTACCATGGTGGTGGTTATCGTCCGCCATCCGGGAATATTGGGCCGATTACGGGATGTCGGAATCGCGGCCGACGGCGCGGTCGTCAGGAACGTGACCGTGGCCATCGCAGTCCCGTTCATCGGAATGGTCACCTGCCCGCCGATGCTGCACGTGGTTTCGGATGGCAATCCCGAGCACACCGGGGTGACCGTAACCGCTCCGCCGCTGCTGAATCCGTTCTGCGCCGTGAACGTCAGCACGGTCGATCCCACACCGCCAGGTGCACTGACTGGAATCGTCGTCGGACTTGCCGCCACCGTAAACGTCGGCCCGGTGACTGTAATGGTTATTCCGGCGGATGCAGGCGACGCGGCGTAGTCCGTATCACCGCTATCTCCGTTGTACTTGGCTGTGATGTTGTCTGTCCCGATCGGAAGACTGGTTGTTGTCAACGAGGCTGTGGCCCCGGCAAAAGCGCCCGCACCGAAGAACGTCTGACTGCCTGGCGTGCCCGTAACGGTGACAGGATTGCCAAGCTGCGTGCTCCCGGAAAAGAACGTGACTGTGCCATTTGGCGCGGCGCCGCTGCTCGTGGTGGTGACTGTGGCATTCAGCGTTACGGACGCCCCTTGCTGTATCGTGGTCCCGGCCGCAGGAGACGAGGCCGAGATTGCGGTTGCCGCCGAAGTGACGGTGACCGTCAGGGAAAAGTTGGGGCTCGAATTGCCCGCAAGAAAGCTGTTGTCGCCCGAATAGCTGGCATTGACTGTATTCGTCCCGGGCGCGAGGCAGTTCTGGGTCCCAGAGCAGTCGTAGAACTCGGCGTTCCCCACACTGAGTTGCGCAAAATCGACCAGAGGCAGCGCCGTCGAGAGATTCGTCGTGGTCGAACCGAGCGTCGCTGTGAAGGTTACCGTTCCCGTCGCGGCGCCGTCCCCAGTCGGATCATTGATGCTCGATTGACCCGATATCAAGGCCTCGAATGCCAGGGGAGTTCCGTAGGGAATGCTCAAGGCGCTATTGGTCAGCTCGGTCGAGTTCGGAGTTGCGTCGATGATCTTGACGGCGCTCGCCTCTTTTGCAACGGTGACTGGGACCGCATTCGACATGCTCCCGGCAAAAGTTCCATCGCCGGGGTAGTTCGCTATCAGGTTGTAGCCGGTCCCGCCTGGAAGACCGTTGAACGTGACACTCGCGGAGCCGCCGCTCAGCGCACTGGCGGCAACGCCAACCGTATTGGGAAGATTGCCCCCTTGAGCAATCAGAGAGACATTGCCTGTAGGGCCCGAGCCGCTGGGCATCTTCGCCACATCCACGGTCAACGTGACGCTCTGGCCGTGTGTGATGTTGATCGCCGTACTCGGCGAGATCGTTGTCAGCGAACCTTCGAAAAGGGCTGCCTTCGTGCTCCAGGCATTGACCAGGTTATTGACATCGACGGATCCCAAGCCGCTGGCGAGGTCATAGCCGGTACCGGCGGGGTAACCGGTCGCACCGGTCGCGGGGTCGTTTGTCACGTCGTTTCCCGGCACGCCGTTGTTTCCGAGCGTGACGTCGTTGAAGACGCAGGTTGTCGGCGTCGCCGGGTTTGTCCGGCTGTTGGAGTTGCAGCCGCTATATGTTGCAGCCGCAGCTAATGGATAGAGGACGTAGTTGGCCAGCCCCTGGGGCTCGCCAATTTTTTGATCGACGACCGCCATGATGCCGGCAAAGGCCGGTGCCGAAGCCGAAGTGCCACCGACCAGAAGGACCTTCGGGCTGCTGGTCGGCTCGCAGCTCGTGTTGAGGCAGATCAGATAGCTGTCATGGTTGGGAGAAGCCGTCAGGGAGACATCGGGCACACCGCGCGGGTGCAGCGTGGAGCCCGGCAATGTGAACGCGTTGAGCGTCGTCGCCAGTCCAGCAACGCCGAGTGTCTGGTATGACGGCGTAGCGTAGAGCAGGCTCACACCTCCACCCCCGGCTTCGAGGCTATCCTCTCCTTCTTCGCACCCCGTGTTGCAGCTGTCGTTCCAGACCATCTCTGGGATATAACCGAGCGCCGATTCACGGTTGGTTCCGTTTGTCGCGCTCCAAAAAGTAGCGTTGGTCGTCGGCGGGTTCGGAGGCGGGTTTTCACCAGCTCCGGTTTCATTGAATTCCAAGCCGCCCACTGCGGTATCAAAAGGCGTGGAAGCAACGCCGCTCACCCCTACTCCCTCCTGAGCGCCGGGCTCCGGCGCGGGAGCGTTGGGGTCGCAACCGGCGGCTCCGGTATCGCCGGAAGCGATGAAGACGCTAATGCCCTGCGCCGCCGCCTGTTGCCAAAGCGCCTCTAGGAAGATGTTCTCCCCCGAACCCGCGCCTCCGAGATTCGCTTCGCAGGTGCCAAAGCTCACGCTCATAATTGGAGCCAGATTCTGGTCCACAATATAGGCGGCCGAAAGATCCACGCCGTCGACGATCAGAGTGGACCCGCTTATGACCACATCGATCGTGGCGCCTGGCGCCACCGCGCCTGACCATTCCGTGTCCAGCGTGGTTTCGACCTGATCGTCCGACGACGCGATTCCCGGATCCGTCCCGTTGAGGATGAAGGTGGGAGCGACTGCCGGCAGACCGAACACCGTGTGGAAGTCCGCCACGTCCTGCGTATTGATGTCGCTTCGAGCCACGATCGCAATCGTCTCGCCCGTGCCGTTCAACACGATGGCCGGCGCCGGACTCAAGAGCGAGTTCGGCACGTCGTAGATTTTCGCAAAATCGGCCGGCGCGAGGCCGTGTGTGCCGTTCGACAAGGTGGAATCGCTATTTGCGGGCGCATACGTCCCGTCGGCCATCCGCTGAACGAGAGGGCCCTGGATATGCAGGGGCTGCTTGAAGAAGTTGTGCAGGGAAGCGATGCCGCGCACCACCGGCGCTAGCGCCGCCGGAATGGAAATATCGCTGGAATTCGCCACGTGCGCTTCGCCGTTCACCTGATACGTGTGCATCTGGGTTTGGAACGCGCTTTCCACCTGCGCCGACGTGCCGGAGAACTCAATCCAGCGCCCGCCGCGCGCGACCTCGCCCACGGTGAAACCCTGCTGCCGCAACCAGGCACTGACCGTTTGGATGTCCTGAGGTGCCGGGCCGAACTGCTGGCCGAATTCATCCGGCGTGAGCCAGCGATGGTAGTCCGGGGAGCCCTGCGTCTGCTGGCTGTCAAGGAAGGTGCGCAACTGGTGGTCCTGATCGGTCGGCACACCCAGCACCAGGATCATTCGCTCCAGGGAGGTACTGCCGTCCAGCCGTCCCGTATCGAAGGCGGGTAGGGCGAGGGGATGCGTCGAGTGAGGGATCGTCACTCGGGTCGAATCGTCAATAGCCGCGGTGATGCGTGGTTGGATGTTGCTGATCTGCGCCGGCGTCAACGAAGGAAGCAGGAAAAGGATTGCCGCGGCCAGCAGAATGCCGCGAGACCCGGTGAACAACTTTCGCATGGTCGCCTCTGGGTGGCTAACCAGAGCCAAGTGATCGTCTTTCGCCGCCGGCGGGGAGGAATTTGCGCACGGCCGGAAGGCGGAATCGAACCAAGGGCGTTCGACGTGCCGGAAATATTGCCAATGATGGCACGAGCGGTCAAGAGTAATTTGTCAGGTAATCAGAGCATCTGGCGGAGGACGTACTGAAGGATACCTCCGTGCTGGTAGTACGCCACCTCGAATGGTGTGTCCACCCGCGCGATGGCTGTAAAACTCTTCTCCTTGCCGGACTTATCGCGCGCGCGGACTTTGATTTTCTTTCGCGGCTCGAAATTCTGGGCGAGTCCCTCAAAATCGTAGATTTCAAGGCCGGTCAAGCCGAGCGACTTGGGACTCTCGCCGGGCAGGAATTCGAGCGGCAGCACGCCCATGCCAACGAGGTTGCTGCGGTGAATGCGCTCGAAGCTTTCCGCCAGCACCACGCGGACACCGAGCAGGATAGTTCCTTTGGCGGCCCAGTCGCGCGACGACCCCGAGCCGTATTCCTTGCCCGCGATGACGACGAGCGGCATGCCCTCTTCGCGGTACTTCATGGCCGCGTCGAAGATCGTCATCTGTTCATCGCCGGGCTGATGGACCGTCCAGCCGCCCTCGGTGCCGGGCGCGAGCTGATTGCGCAGCCGGATATTGGCGAACGTCCCGCGCATCATCACTTCGTGGTTGCCGCGGCGCGCGCCGTAGGAGTTGAAGTCCTTCGGCTGGACGCCGTGCGCGATCAGGTACTTGCCGGCGGGGCCGTCGGGCTGGATCGAGCCGGCCGGGGAGATATGATCGGTCGTGATGCTGTCGCCGAGGACGGCCAGCACGCGCAGGCCGCGCAGATCGGAAATCGCGCCGGGCTTCACTTTCATGCCCTCGAAGTACGGCGGATTCTTGATGTAGGTCGATTTATCGTCCCAGGCGTAGAGATCGCCTTCGGGAACCGGCAGCGCGCGCCAGTGCTCGTCACCCGTGAAAACGTCCGCGTATTCCTTGCGGAACATTTCGCTCGAGACGGACGTGCGCATCGCCGATTCGACTTCCTGCGGCGTGGGCCAGATATCGCGCAGATAGACGGCCTCGCCGAATTTGTCCTTGCCGATCGGCTCTTCGACGATGTCGAAATCCATGCGGCCCGCAAGCGCGTAGGCCACGACGAGCGGCGGCGAGGCGAGATAGTTCGCGCGGCAGAGCGGATTGATGCGCCCTTCGAAATTGCGATTGCCGCTGAGGACGGAAACGGCGACGAGGTTATTGTCCTTGATGGCCTTGCCGATCGATTCCGCGAGCGGGCCGCTATTGCCGATGCAGGTGGTGCAGCCGTAGCCGACGAGGTTGAAGCGAAGCTCGTTGAGAAAAGGCCACAGCCCGGCTTTTTCGATGTAGTCGGTGACGACTTTCGAGCCGGGCGCGAAACTCGTCTTCACCCAGGGCTTCACGCTCAAGCCGCGCTCGACCGCCTTTTTCGCAAGCAGGCCGGCGCCGAGCATCAGCGAGGGATTCGAGGTGTTCGTGCAACTAGTGATAGCCGCGATCACTACGGAGCCGTCGGCCAGTTCGAATTTGTCGCCATTATTTTGCACGCTGGCGTGCTTCGGAGGCCCGGTCAGCGATTTCTCGAAGGCCGATTTCGCCTGCGTGAGCGGCACGCTGTCCTGCGGGCGCTTGGGGCCTGCCATTGTGGGCACAACGGACGCGAGATCGAGCTCGAGCGTGTCCGAGAAGATCGGGTCGGGCGTTGCATTCGTGCGGAAGATGTCCTGTTCCTTCGTGTAGGCTTCGACGAGCTTGACCTGGTCTTCGCTGCGGGCGGTGAAACGCAGATACGCGAGCGTCTCCGCGTCGACGGGGAAGAAGCCCATCGTCGCGCCGTATTCGGGCGCCATGTTGGCGATTGTGGCGCGGTCGGGAAGCGTGAGGCTCGAAAGCCCGGTGCCATAGAATTCGACGAACTTTCCTACGACGCCCTTCTTGCGCAGCATCTGCGTGACGGTCAAGACAAGGTCGGTGGCAGTGGCGCCTCCGGGCAGGCGGCCGTGGAGCTTGAAGCCGACGACCGCGGGAATCAGCATCGAAAGCGGCTGGCCGAGCATGGCGGCCTCTGCCTCGATACCGCCGACGCCCCAACCGAAGACGCCGAGTCCGTTGACCATCGTGGTGTGCGAGTCGGTGCCGACGAGCGTGTCAGGGAACGCGAAGCGCTTGCCGTCCTGCTGTTCGCTGAAGACGACGCGCGCGAGATATTCGAGATTCACCTGATGGCAGATGCCCGTGTCCGGCGGGACAACCTTGAAGTTGCGAAGACCCTTTTGTCCCCAGCGGAGGAAGGCGTAGCGCTCGATATTGCGCTGCATTTCGAGGTCGGCATTGAAGGCGAAGGCGTTCGCCGCGCCGAATCTGTCCACCTGCACCGAGTGATCGATCACAAGCTCGGCCGGAAGCAGCGGATTGATCTTTTTCGGGTCGCCGCCGAGATTGCGGATCGCGTCGCGCATCGCGGCGAGATCGACCACGGCCGGAACGCCCGTGAAATCCTGGAGCAGGACGCGCGCGGGCATGAAGGAAACTTCTCTTTCCGAGGCGCCCGAGGCGGATGTGGGATCCCAGGAGGCGAGCGCGCGAATGTCGTCCGCGTGGACGAAATGCTCGTCCTCGTGGCGCAGAAGGTTTTCGAGCAGGACCTTCAGCGAGAACGGCAGGCGCGCGACGTTGCCAATCCTCGCGGACGCGAGCGCGTGCAGCCGGTAGATTTCGAACGAGTCGTTGCCAACGCGCAGCGTGGCGCGGGTCGAGAAAGAGTTTTTCGAGGCAGCCGTCATACGAGGGCGAATTCTCCTTTTGTGGAACCCATTATCTTAGCGCACTCGCGCGGGCCCAATGGCTCCGTTTTTCTGGATTCGAGGGCCTCCGCTGAAGTGAGCGACGCCCCGAAAACTTTGCGACTAGAAAAAATCTTGTCGCGTGTTTTCAGCGAGTTAGGAGAAATTTTATATCCCATATTTGCGATTAAGAAAATCATAGGTGCACGCAACTCTGCGTAGGGGGCGGGCGCCAAGCCTTTCGCGCTCGGGCCGCCTTCGCGCCGCCGACTGCCAATGCCGAGTTTGATCGTAATATTCACGATATCCATGGTAGGCGCCGGGCAGTCGTTGTCAAGTGCGAGAGCCTGTGGACCTTTGCAACGATCCACGCATGTCGCGTATATTGCGCGCAAGTGGTAACGATCGATCCGGAAAAAGAGCGGCAGCGGCTTGCTCAAGTCTACGCGGGAATGAGCGAAGGCGAACTCGAAAAGCTCGCAGACGAAGCGTGGTCGCTTACGGAACTGGCAAGAGAGGCGCTGAAAGCCGAGCTGTTGCGGCGAAGGCTGGGAATCACGCTGCGCGATTCAGCGGTAAAGGAGGACAAGTTCTCGAAGCTCGTGACCCTGCGGCAGTACGTGAACGTGCCAGAGGCTCTGGTGGCCAAAAGTATCCTCGATTCGGCGGGCGCCGAATGCTTCTTGTTTGACGAGAACGTGGTGCGAATCAACTGGTTTTTGTCAAACGCGGTCGGTGGGATCAAGCTTCGCGTGGGAGAGGAGGATGTTGCGGCGGCAGCCGCCTTGTTAGACCACGGTCGCGGTTCAACATAGCGTGCGCCTACCGGTGAGAATTCACCTCGAAGCAGATGCGTCAGTGCTTAGGCGGAACGTAGCCTTCGGGGAGCTTGGCGCCTTCGCCGAAGAAGAACTGCTCCATCTGCTCTTCCATGATTTTCTGGGAGTTGGGATCGAGCGGATTGAGGCGGAATTCGTTCAAGAGCATCTTCGAGTGGTTGATCCACATGGCCCAGGCTTCCTTCGAGACGTTGTCGTAGATGCGCTTGCCGATTTCGCCCTTCCACGGCGGGCGATCGAGGCCAGGCAGTTCGCGGCCGAGCTTCACGCACTTCACCATGCGCACGGTTTGCGCGCCCGGTTGTTTCTGATCGGCCATTTGGAAGATGCCTCCCGGTGAGATTTCAGCGAAGACCCAAGATACTGCAAGCAAGGGCGAAATTCTAGAACAGAACCCCTCAAGATGCGAAGGGACGAAAAGCAGATCCCTCGCTGCGCCCGGTGCCCGCAAACACCGCGGGAAAACAGAGGCGCACGGGACTTCGCTCGGGATGACAGCCGTTTGTCGTTAGGGGTCGATGTGGTTGAGTCGTGCGGCGAGGCGCTTGGCGGCGATGTTGCGCCAAGCGGCGGCGAGCGCGCGGCGCAAGGAGGCTTTCTTGGCCGCGCGGAGGCGAACCGTCGTGGCGCCGCGACGTCCCCAGGCGCCTTTCGCGGGTGCAAAGACATCCGGCTCGGCTTCGATGAAGAAGACCTGTTGTTTCGGCGGGAGCTTGACCATGCCCCAGCCCTTGTCGGGATAGCCAAGGGTCGCGAAGATCCTGCCGCCAACTCGAAAATCCGGATGATCCATGTGAGCGCTCTCGGTCGTTTCGGGGAAGCTAAGGGCGATGCGGCGAAAATCGTTGGCGGTCACGTCGTATCTCCGCTCTTGAAACGCGCCTATCCTAGGGCCGACAATGGGCGGTCCGCAATCGCGAAAGAAGGGGAAAAAGCGTGCAACACGTAAGGCTCGGGTCGACCGGGTTGAGGGTATCGCGGCTCTGTTTAGGCACGATGACGTTCGGCTATCAGTGCGATGAAGCGATATCTTTCGCGATTCTGGATCGCGCGGCCGGAGCCGGGATCACATTTCTCGACAGCTCGGACGTCTATCCACTCGGAGGCGGGCTTGAAAGAGCGGGGCGCACCGAGGAGATCATAGGCCGCTGGATGCGCGGCAAGCGGCACGATTTTGTGATTGCGACGAAATGCTTCGGGGCGACCGGGCCGCAGCCATTTCACGCCGGGAACAATCGCCGGCACATTTTCGATGCGATCGACGCGGCGCTGCGGCGGCTGGGCACGGACTACATCGATCTCTATCAGCTCCACGGCTACGACCCGCAGGTGACGGTGGATGAAACGCTCGGGACGCTCGACGATCTGGTCCATGCGGGTAAGGTGCGCTACATCGGCTGCTCGAACCACCTTGCGTATCAGGTGGCGCGCGCGCTCGGCCGGAGCGACGTGCGCGGGCTGGCGCGCTTCGTTTCAGTGCAGCCGCGCTACAACTTGCTCTATCGCGAGATCGAGCGCGAGCTTTTGCCGCTGTGCACCGAGGAGGGCATCGGCGTGATCCCGTATAATCCGGTTGCGGGCGGGTTGCTCACGGGTAAACACGATCGAAGGAAGCCGCCGAGCGAAGGCACTCGTTTTGGATATGGCGGGCGCGTTGGCGCCATCTATCAGGACCGCTATTGGAACGACCGCGTCTTCGACAGCGTCGACGACCTGCGACCTGTCGCGGCCGACGCCGGCTTGGCGCTGCCGACCATGGCCGTGGCGTGGGTGCTGGCGAATCCGGCGGTGACGAGCCCGATCATCGGCGCGAGCCGGCCGGAGCAACTCGACGCGTCGATCGCGGCGCTGGATGTCAAGCTGGACTCGACGTTGCTCGCGAAGCTGAACAGGATGACGCAGCAGTTTCGCTAGGAGCCGGCGGAAAAAGCGCGGATCGGTGCCCGAAGCGAAAGGCGACCCTAACCAACGAAGCCTCGATCAGTGTTTGGAGTCGGCCTGGCTGCGTCGCCAAGCGTAGTAGCCCTCCAGGACTTGCAGCTTGTCGAGGTTGGGAACCGGGATCGGCTTCGATGGATCGTTCAGATTCATCACCTGCTGGTTGGCTTCGGTGAATGCCGGCCATGCGGGCAGGCCCTGCCCATTTGGATTGGCTGTCTTGGCGAAGTTCACCCAGTAGGAAGAAATCTGATCTGACACCGCTTTGTCATCGGCGCTCGGGGACATGGTTGCCGAAAAATTCCCGAAGACGAAGGAAATCTCTCCGCCGTGTGCCGCGCCCCAGCTGTTGAACTGCGGCGTATTGGGATAAGGCGGCCGGTGGCTGAAATAATAGACGAAGACCTTGCCCTTGCCCGTGCGGGATTGCAGACGCGCCCAGGCCCATGTCGGCCAGGCGAAGGCGGTGTCCCGAAACATATCGCGAGCTGACCGGAGAGCTTCGGCATCCGTGCCGGCGGGATACACTGAGAAAATCTTGTCGGCATAGTCGCCGTAACCGGAACGAATCGACGATTGAACCGCTGGGGCGGTGGCCGTGGCGACGAAAAGCGCGCCCTCGTCCGAGTTGCTTCCAATCAAGATGGGCGTGTCGTTGTAATGTCCGACTTCGTAGAGTTTGTACTGGTCGCCCAGGAGCACGTAGCCGTCGAAGTCTGGCCAGGAGCCTCCGAGGCCAGGGGCAACGTTCTTCATGATGGTTTCGGCGGAAACCTTTCGAGCATCCGCTATCGAGGAAGCGCCCAATTTCGAAAGGAACGCAGCGCCGTTATGTTCGGCGGTTGCGAGTGAGATCATGTTCTCGCCGCCTTCGTTTGCGCTGCGGGCCGACGCGAAGTTTCCACCGCTTTCCGAAATGGCGCCCTGGAACAGCCCCTTCGCGAGCGGCGAGGCGGCCAGCATGCTGACGGAGATTCCCCCGGCGGATTCACCGAAAATGGTCACGCGATGGGGATCACCACCAAACGCGGCGATATTTCGCTCCACCCACTCAAGTCCGGCGATCTGGTCCAGCAGACCATAGTTGCCCGAGTGGCCGCCCTGCTCGGAGGTGAGCTCCGGATGCGCGAAAAAGCCGAACGGGCCGACGCGGTACGCGATACTCACTAGAACGACGCCTTTCTTCGCGAAGTTTTCACCGTTGTACGATGAGAGCGAGGTGGCCCCCGCAGTGAACCCGCCGCCGTATATCCACACCATCACCGCCAAATGGTCTTTGGGCGATTTCGCGGGAGTCCAGACGTTCAAGTAAAGGCAATCCTCGCTCGTGGGGACGGCCTCCATACCGAGTGCGGGCATTACGATTGGAATCTGCATGCACGCAGGAGCGAACTTGTCAGCCGGGCGGGCTCCCTGCCACGCCACGGGCGATTGGGGCGCCCGCCAGCGCAAATCGCCCACGGGCGGCGCGGCGAACGGTATGCCCCGATACACCCTCAGACCATTTTCACTTGTTCCCTGAACCAAGCCTGCCTGGGTGCGAACGGGCTTAGGCGCTTGCGCGACAAGCGTCGATGCGAAGGCAAGCGCAGCCATCAGTGCGGCAAGTTTGAGAACTCTCATATTCAATCCCTTCTTGCGGCGGCACGAATTTTCGAGCCGTGGCAGTAAACCATCTAAGTGGTCCTGATTACAAGCTCGGGCGGGCGCTTGCGCGGAGTGCGCTGGCCGCGGCCCGGGAAGCGCGCAAGGATTTCGCCATCCCACAGGCGGATGATGCGCTTCTGAAAGAGCCATCGGTTGCGAGCCTTGACGAGCTTATCGTCGTAGTACCCGGCGAAGCGCAGCGTGTAGGGCGGCTCGCCCTGGCATTCGGTGACGAAGACGAACGAGCGCGCGGAGCAGCGTCGCGCGTCGCCTTTGACGAGCAACTGACTGATATGGTGCTGGCGACCCGGAAAGTTGGGCACGGAGCGAAAGTGCTCGGCGAATCGCCGGATGTTTTGATGGCCTTCCCAGCGATCCGGTTCCTCGAAGACTTCTTCGATGACGATGGCGTCCGGCACGAAGCAGGCGACAAGCGAGTCCACATCGCCGGTGTCGAGCGCCCAGGGATAGGCGGCCATAAGATCGTTGATTTCGATTCGATCTTTGACGGTCAGGGGCCCTGCGTTGGGCATGTAGTCATTCCTCCGATCGGGTCAGCTCCAAGTCAGGCACGGGCCGATAGATCCTGGCCTGTTCGGCTTCCCGTTGCAGCGGCCACATCTTGAAGAACTCCGCATAAAAAATGAGGAACAGGAACGTCACGGCTAGCAGCGCCGAGGCGAGCCAGATCTCGAAATCGTAGCTCGGCGGGCCGGGCTTTACCGTACCGGTCACCAACGGGGCCAGAACTCCGTAGATCCGTGCGAGCACGATTCCAATCACGGCGGAGGCAATTGCATTCAAGACACCCTTCAAAAGTTGAGCCAGCTTGCCAAACGACGATCCCTGCATGATGTTCAGAACGATGATGGTGCCGAAGATGAAGGGTTTGGGAACGCGCACCATGAACGCGACGGCATCCATTCCGATCACATCTACGCCCACATAGAACGCGAGGCCTCCGACGACCAACGCCACGATCGTCCAGACGATCCCCAGCAGCGGCTGTTTCATCACCGCCGGAGTGGCCGTGAAAGGCCACAGATCGAAGTTGAGCGAAAGGAACATGGCAGCGATCGCGGTGACGTAAAACACCAGCGCGCTCCAAGCGTTGAATAACCCGTGCGGATCGAGCGCCGCGACGTACACCGGTGCGCTTCGCATGAAGCCGTAATCGAAAAACAGGCGGAACAACAGATAGTTGATGATGTAACACGACGCGAGCAGGGCGAACCCGGCGCCGACGGGATTCTTGATCAGCTTACGGAAGGGCCAGCCGTCCCACACGATGGCGAGCCAAAACGTGATGATCACCGATGCGATGATGCACATGGCCAGCATCGGCGTGGGCGGATTGATGCCGCCGCCCACGGTCGAGAAATGGACCGCGGCGACGATCGCTCCGACCACCAACGCCATCAGCGTCAGCAGAATGCCTTTGGCGGGCTGGGGGCGCATGGCAGCAAAATCGGGATGCTTACAACCCCAGGTTACCGATGTGACGATCTGCATCGGAATGACGCAGATCGCCAGGAAGGCAACCCACGTCGCGAATGTGGGAAAGGCGAATAGCGCAATCAAGCCCAGTGGGACGGCGATCACGAGCACCGACGCAGCAATTCCGAGTGCCGGTTGTTTCATGTTGACCTCTTTTTTCGGCTTGCCCGCTGGAAGTGCTCCCACCGGGCGTTCACGCCCGCGTCAGTAGCCGACGGTGAACCGTTCGCGATGATGCTTGGGATGCTCGAGTTCGTCGATCATCGCGACGGCGTAGTCCTGGAGCGAGATTCGGCTGGCGCCTTTCTCGTCATACAGCACGTGATCCTTGCCGACGCGGTACGCCCCTGTCCTTTTGCCCGGCGCAATCATGACCGAGGGCGCGAGAAACACCCAGTCGAGACCCGGCTCTTGCTTCAGCAGATAGTAAAGCTCCCGCGTGCCGCGGATGCCGGGCTTGAAAGGCTCGAAAGCGGCGGGGAATTCGGCCGAGTCGAGAAACTCGATGCCAGCGGGCGTCTTCAGGCTCGCCGCGCCGCCCACGCCGAGGAATCGCTTGACGCCGGATTTCTTGGTGGCAGCGATGATCGCGCGATGCCCGCGAACGTGGCGGTGGAAGACCTCGGGGCCGGGAGTGCCGCGCTTGGGATTGAAGGAGCTGATCACAACGTCGTGGCCGCGCAGAATGCGCGCGAGCTCGTCCCGGTGCAGAACATTGGCGCTCTTGACGGTCAGATTCCGGTGAGGCATCAGGCGCTGAGGATGGCGAACAATCGCCGTTACCTTGTGGCCGCGCCGCAGCGCCTCCGCCAGAATTTTCGATCCGACGAAACCCGTTGCTCCGATCAACGCGACCTTCATGCCGCTGCCTCCCAAAGATCTTGACCACCGTTGACAGAACGAAAGATCGGAGGGACTTTATCACATCGCTGGCCGAGACAATCCATCGAGGTGAGAGACCCGTGACCCATAGCCGACCGTTTGGTTCGCAAGCGTCGACACTGACAGAGCCGAAACTGGAATTCGCTTTCGAGGTTCGCCTGCACTTCACGCGCGTGCAAACGATCGCGCACATGCCGACGGGCGCCGACCGCGGCGGCGTGTATCTGGACAGCGGGGAGTTCCAGGGGCCGCGGCTGCGCGGCAAAGCGGTTCCGAACAGCGGCGGCGACTACGCCCTATTCCGCCCGGATGGCACAGTTTCGTTCGACGCGCGGTACATGCTGCAAGAGGACGACGGGACGTTGATCCTGTTGACGAATCGAGGTTACCTTTGGGGCTATAAGGACGACACAATGAATCGGCTACGGGAGATGGTCTTCTCCGGCGGCCCGCCGGTGGACCCCTCGGAATACTACCTCCGCGCCTCTCCGAGTTTCGAAGTCGAGGCCGGCAAGCACGACTGGCTGACTCGGCACGTCTTCATCGGCGTCGGCGAGCGGAAGACGGACGGAAACCTGATCCGCTACTATACGCTGCTCTAGGCAGTCGTTGCCCACCGGCTTCTCACGGCCCTTGTTAATTTTTCATTACAGCCACTAAGAAAGGCCAGCGGGCGCACGAAGCGTCCGCGCAGATGTGGTAGTCTGGGGCGATTCCGAGCGCGATCCGGCCAGGAGGCCGAAGATGAGCAGCCCCACAATCGAAGCCGCCCAATCGCTTCAAACAGATGGGTATTTCTGCGAGATTCCATCATCGCCGTGCGCGATCGTGATGTTCGGCGCCTCGGGCGACCTGGCGAAGCGCAAGCTCCTACCGGCGCTCTACGACCTTGCGATTCATTCCTGCCTCGCCCCTCGATTTCGGCTGCTCGGATTTGCGCGCACTCCCATGACGGACGAGGCATTCCGCTCGAGCACCGATGCGGCACTTCCAAAGAAGGGCGAACAAGACAGGCGTCAGGATTTTCTAAAAAATCTGGAGTATTTCACGGGGAACTACGACGATCCCGAATCCTACCGGCGTCTCGCGCAGCGGCTCGATGAAGTCGACCATGACACGCGACTCGGCGGGAATCGCCTCTATTATCTTTCGACGCCGCCGGACGTCTACCCGCACGTCATCGAGCAACTCGGGCACGCGGGTCTGGCAAAACCCAAGTCGAAGGACACCTGGACGCGCATCATTATTGAGAAGCCTTTCGGCCGTGACGGGGCCTCGGCGTGCAAGCTGAACGAAAAAGTCCTTCGCGTGTTCGACGAATCGCAGGTCTACCGCATCGACCACTATCTCGGCAAGGAAACGGTGCAGAACCTGCTGGTCTTCCGGTTCGGCAACGGCATTTTCGAGCCGCTGTGGAACCGGAATTACATCGATCACGTTCAGATCACGGCCGCGGAATCGCTGGGCGTCGAGCGCCGCGCCGCGTTCTATGAATCGGCGGGCGCGCTGCGAGATATGATTCAGAGCCACGTACTCCAGTTGACGTCGATCGTGGCCATGGAAGCGCCGGCAACGTTCGACGCAACACCGGTTCGCAACGAGAAGATCAAAATCCTGCAATCCATCCAGCCGTTCACGCCCGCGACGGTCGCGCAATCCGTCGTGCGCGGGCAATACGGGCCGGGCAGGGTCGCGGGAAAGGACGTCCCGGGATACCGGCAGGAACCCGGCGTGAGGCCCGACTCGGCGACGGAAACTTTCGTAGCGCTAAAGCTCCTGGTGGACAACTGGCGCTGGAGCGGCGTGCCGTTTTTCCTGCGCACCGGAAAACGCCTGGCGCGGCCCGGCACCGAAATCGCCATACAATTCAAGAAAGCGCCCCACATGGTTTTTCAGGGCAGGGACGTCGAGCCGAATTCGCTGGTCATGAATATTCAGCCGGATGAAGGGATTTCGCTTTCGTTCGGCGCTAAAGCTCCCGGATCACAGATGCAGATTCGTCCGGTGACCATGGATTTTCAATACAAGCAGGCGTTCGCGTCGGGCTCGCGCGAGGCTTACGCCACGCTGATCAATGACTGCATCCGCGGCGACGCGACACTGTTCGATCGCGCCGACAGCGTCGAGGCTGCTTGGGGGCTGGTCGATCCCATCCTCGAGGCGTGGCAGGCTGCGGCGCCGTCCTTCCCGAATTACGCTGCGGGAAGCGCCGGACCTGAGGCGGCGCACGATTTGACGGTTTCCGAAGGCCGGAACTGGCGGCCACTATAGCGCCGTGCCAGTTGCGTTCTTACCTGATTTGCGCCGGGACGGAAGCCTCGGCATTCCAAGATCATTCATGAAGCGACTTTTGCCTTGCCGCGCTAAGAGGGTTCTTCGAGCTTGCGGCCGCGCGTTCCGGAGGAGCGGATGATACTGGCGGGCGACATCGGCGGAACGAAGACGAACCTGGGATTATTCAACGTACAGCAGGGAAAGCTTTCCAAAGTCACTGATAAGCGCTACGCAAGCCGCGATCACGAGGGCCTCGAAGAGATCGCGAAGGACTTTGTGAGAGTAACCGGCGCGAAGGTGAACGCCGCCTCTTTTGGAATCGCCGGCCCGGTGGTGGATTATCGTGTGCGCGCCGGGAATCTTCCCTGGATCATCGACGGCACAACAATGGCGAAGCTGCTGGGACTCGAGCGCGTTCGCCTGATGAACGATCTTGAAGCAGCCGCGCACGGAATCGCCGTCATGCAACCGGGCGATCTTGAAACCCTCCATGCCGGCGTCCCCGCTCCGCAGACGCATCGCGCGGTAATCGCCGCGGGAACCGGGTTGGGCGAAGCCATCCTCTTCTGGGACGGTTCGAAGCACGTGCCCATGGCAACCGAAGCCGGCCACGCCGATTTTGCGCCGCACACGGACCAGCATGCCGAGCTGTGGAAGTTCGTGAAATCCCGCAACGAGTTTGCGAGCGCGGAACTCATACTGTCTGGACGGGGATTCCGGACGGTGCACGAATTCCTCGATCCGTCGGTGCGCCATCCGGGGTTCGACGATTCCAGCGTCGATCCCGCTCCCGGGATCACGCGCATGGGGCTTGACGGCAGCTGCCCGGTTTGCGTGGCCACGCTCGATCTGTGGGTCGAGATCTACGGCTCGGAAGCGGGAAACCTTGTGGTTCGGAGCGTGGCGCGCGGGGGAATCTATGTCGCCGGGGGAATCGCCGTGAAGATTCTTCCGAAGCTGAAGGACGGGCGATTCGTCGCGGCGGCGAGACACAAAGAAAAGATGCAGGATTTCCTCGCGCAGGTTCCCATTCACGTTGTGCTGGACGAAGAATGCCCGCTTAAGGGAGCAGCGTACGCGGCCTGGAAGGGCCTCTAGTCCCCGAATCTCACCCCGTATTCGTTCCGGTAGTCCTGGTACGCCACTCGGATCAGTGCAGCACGGCTTTGTCCACAAATGAGCTTGGATTTCGCTTCGCGCGGGTGTGACTGCGCGTTTCCACCGATCGTTGCGCTCGAAATCCATTGAATTCGCGGCAGATAGGTATGAAAACCGGCGAGGACGGATCTGGCAGGGTGATTGCGAGAATCATTTTGTAGCAGGGAAAGGCTGGAACCTATGAAACGACTTCTTGGTCTCGCAATTTTGATCCTAGGATTCACCCTATCCGCCAGCGCCCAATCCAGCGGCAGGGCTTTCAGCGGCGGCTCAGCTCCGACGACCGGTGGCGGTGCCGGTGGTGCCGGAGCGGTCGGTGGCGGCAGCGTCAGCTTCACAACGCTTCCTAGCAACCCGCGAGCCAGTTTTGCGGCGACCGCAATCAGCGGGACGAATGCCGAATTCGTTCCTTCGACGTTCCTTCCGTTTGAAAATGCCGTGGCCGCAGGCCAGGCGGCAGTGGATGCTCAACACGCCTCGGTGGCCCAGGCGGCCGAAGCGAACAGCCGCGCGCGGAAAGCAAAGGCGAAGTTCGCTCTTATCGAGGACGCCACCGGCAATGCGGTGATCGCGACACCGCGATAGTCCGTCATCAAATCATCGCCCCAAAAAACAACGGCCACCCGGCGGGGGTGGAAGACGCCGGATGGCCGTTTGAGTTTGAATCGCGGTTCCCTCGCGCGGGAGCCGGATGAGAGTGACTATTTGGCGTTCGCGCTGCTGAACGTGTAGATAAACCCGACTTCCAATATAGGTTGAATTCCCACGAACCGCGCGCCCTTCTCGAATATGTTCTGATTCGAGAAATCCTCGCGGAACTCGAACCGGGTCTGGAAAGCGCTCGTCAGGTTGTAGCCGAACGTAGCCGTACCTTCCTCTACGTGCGTGTTGGAGAAAGGAACAGCCAGCTCGAACCCCTGGGGATCGGAGAAATACTCGTAACGGGCTGCGAAATACGCCTTATCGCTAAGCGTGTACTTCAAATAGCCCGCGGCACCCCACCAGTCGACCGCCGGAGAGTTGCCTGCGACTGTCTCGCCGTCCCCGAACTTGTCCCCATAGCCGTAGTCGCCGTTGACCGCAAACGCCCACTTGGCATTGGGAGTATAGGCGATGACAGCGTCCTCAAGCTGACGCCAGTTGTCGTTCGGCTTGCCGACGTAGCCGGTTCCGAGCGCAATGTCATCCTGAGGACCAGCCAGGTAGTTCTCGGTGACGGCCCAATACTTGTTCGGAGTCCATGCCAGGCTCACACCATACGTTTTGCCGGTGTTTTGTTGTTGGCTGTTGTTCCAGCCGTTGACCAGATAGCCGGTGATCGACCACTGAGGATTGAACGTGTACTTCGCGTTTATGCCGAAATGGAAGTACGGGATCGCGTAGTAGAAGAGAATGCTGCGCGAATAGTTCCAGTTGGCGTTGCTTTCGATTACTTCGTTGCCGGCAGGCGTGACGAACTTGCCGACCGTGATGGTCAAGCCCTTGCCGATGGGAGCGATGTAGTCGATGTACGCTTCCTTCAAGGCAAGGTTGCTGGCGTCGGTCGAGTTATTCGTACCATTAACTGCCTCGGCGGCCTGACCGTAGATAATCCCGACGTGGTAGCCGGCCCTGCCGGTCCCGCCGGCCGTGGCATCGGGCGCCTTATCGGCGACCAGCTCGATCGCGTTCAAGCTGAACTGCTGCGTGTTGTTGTCGAAGAATTGCCCCGCATTGCCGAAGGTAGCAGAACCCGGCCCGCTACCGAGATTGGTGGGTTGGTTAAAGTTGAAAGCGTAGTAGGTATCAACGAAGCCGCTGAGCGTCGTTGGGCCTAGCAGGCTGGCGAAAGTCACTTTCTGGGGAGCGTCGTCCGGCGGCGGAGCATTCACCGGCTGCACCAAGGCAGCCGCCTTCATGCTCGCGGCTTCGCTCTCCTTCAAAGCGGCGATCTCTTCCTGCAAGGCGCTGATTTCCTTCTCAAGCTCCCCCAAGCGCTGCTCCGTTTCCGCAGGAGCCGATGACGCCGCAGGGCTGGTAGCCGGCTGGGCCGCCGATGAAGATGAAGCGGCACTCGGCTGAGCCGGAGCAGCGGAAGCCGGTTGGGCCGCGGGCGGATCGGACGGATTCTCGCCCGCCTTGGACACCGGCGCCCAAGCGACTGCAAAACTTACGGCTAGAATAGCCGCGGTGACCGTGGAAACACACTTCAACGCAGGTTTCATATGCAAACCTTCCCTCCCTACCGCGCTCATCTTGAGTGCCAGGATTCGCGACGGTGAAAGACAAACTACAGATGATGGTGCGAATGGTCCAACTCATTAAATCTATGGATTAGATAAAAATAATCGAAGTATTCTGCTTATCTAAGCCTTATGTAGCAATGCTGAGATGGATAGGTCCAAAAACGCAGTCTGTTTTCGAGGATTTTGAAGTGTAGATGCGAAGCCATTCTCACGTGCGAGGTCGAGCGCATCACGGAATTAACTAAGGGAATCGTTAACTAGATATATGCAGAACATAATGACTCGCTAGGCCTAAACCGGGCCGGTTAGGTTAGTGCTTTGCGAGGCGTGCGAAGAGAAAGAGGAGCCCGAAGACCACTACCGGAATCAGGGCCAGCATGATGTAGAAGAGGATCCTTCTGATCCAGGGCGTGCGGCGCTTCTTCCAGTCCCGCAATTCAGGGCGCTCAGCGACGCCGACCTGATCGAGATGCTCGAGATCCCAGGTCATTTCGCGGGCGGTCCCATAGCGGTTCTTGGGATCGCGCTCGAGAGCCCGGTAGATCACCTCCTGCAACTGGGGCGAAATGGAGGGATCGATCTCGCGCGGCGGAACGGGATTGTTGAGGAGCCGATCGTTCATGATGGCGAATGGATTGGGGCCCTGAAAAGGCACCTTGCCGGTGAGCATTTCGTAGAGCATGACGCCGAGCGCGTAGACGTCGCTGCGGCCGTCGCCGCGCTTCCCCTTGACCTGCTCGGGCGAGATGTACTCGGGCGTGCCCATAATCTGGGAGAGCTTGGCAAACGTCAGGCGCCGCGATCCTTCTTTGCCGGCGATGCCGAAATCGATCAGTTTCACGTTGTCATTCGCATCGACCATGATGTTCTCGGGTTTGAGGTCGCGGTGAACGACGCCGTGGCTGTGAATGTAATCGAGAGCGCCGCAAATGCCGGTGGCGATGTGAATCGCGCGCTCCGGCGGCAGTTTCTTCTTTTCGTTCAGGATTTGCCGCAGCAGGCGCCCATCCACCCACTCCATCACCATGTAGAGCTGGCTGCGGTCGTCGTCCGTGAAAACCTTCATCACGCCGGGGTGATCGAGGGCCGTGCCGATTTCCTGTTCCCGCTTGAAGCGGTCGAAGAGGACGGGATCGCTTTCCATTTCCGGGTGGGGCACTTTGATGGCGACCGTGCGGCCCGTGCGGAGATCGGTCGCGCGAAAAATAGACGCCATTCCGCTGCGGGCCGCAACGCTTTCGAGGCGGTAGTGATCGATTTGTTCGCCGGGGTGTACGGAAATCCTCGCGAGCGCGCGTCAGGTAAGAAGCGCCGGCGCGCCGGGGTCAGCGAAGCCGATAGGGCCGCCCCCGGTACATGCCGACGCGTTCGACGCGTCGAACACGGATCAGTTGCAGGCTGATATTATCACTACCGTCTCGCTGATTGGCAATATCCACGAGCCTCTGTGCCGCCGCGTGCAAGTCGCCCCCATTTCCCGCCACGGCGGCCATCTCAGAACCGTCCACCGAGCCGTGCAGCCCGTCGGAACACAGCAGAAGGACGTCTCCGCCAAACACCTGGTGTTCGGTGACGTCCACATTCACGAAGAGTTCCGCTCCCAGCGAGCGGCTGAGCAGATGGCGCGCTTCCGAGCCGGACGCCTCCGATGCGGAAATGATCCCGAGACGCACCTGTTCGTTCACGATCGTATGGTCTCGCGTGAGCAGGGCCACCTCACCGCGCCGGATCAAGTAGCAGCGCGAGTCGCCCACGTGGGCCACGGCGGCGCGGTCGTATCGCAGCGCGCAAGCGACGAGCGTTGTCGCCATGCGCGAGCTGCCGGCGGTGGTCGCGTGCCCGGCGTCGATGACTCGGGTATTGGCATTCTTGATCAGCCGTTCGAGTAGCGCCGGGTGGGACGTTCCCGCCGGGGCGCTGCGAAAGCCCTCGAGCAGACTCTCGACGGCGGTGTGGGAAGCGACCTCGCCGAGGTCGTGGCCGCCGACGCCGTCGGCCACGGCGAAAAGCCAGCCGTGGCTGCGCGCCTGCTCCGGCGTGGCGGGCTGCACGAAACCGAGATAGTCCTCGTTTCCCAGGCGGACGCGCCCGAGATCGGAGAGCTGTGCGAACTCCACATCCATCGAGATCTGCTGCCCAATGGGTGATCGGGCCGCAGCGGCGGCGGCTCCGGAGGCCGATACGTGAAGACCTCTATACATTAAAACTCATCCTCCACTAAGAACAAAGGGCCTCGCCAAAGACAAAGGGGCGGGCCGAAGCCCGCCCCTTTGTTCTGATTGCTCTTCGCAGGTCACGTCGTCGTACGAGCTGTGACCATCGTTGTCCGTCCTTGCTTCTTGCTGTTAACCGTGAAATAGATGCCTCCGTAGATGGCCCAGACGGCTGCAATGCCCAAGGCCAGGAACGGCTCCATCTTCGTGCCATAACCCATGAACGGCAGGACGAGGTAAGCGCCCATGCATATCAGGTTTGCGGCTACTCCGAACAAGGGGATGAGCAGGTGCCTGACGAAGCTGAAGTTCGGATGCCCATGGTAGCAAAAGATGCAGGTTACGCAGCTTAGCCCGTAGAGCAGGAACGTCCCGAAGTTCGAAGCCAGGGTAATCGTGAGCAAGCTGTTGGGCATCTTCGCCATGGTGTCATGAGACACGTACCCGAAACTTGACCAGAACCCATGGGGCAAGGCCTGAATCGTCGCGTCCGGCAAGGCGCCGGAGTCGCCGAAGAGCATCAGCAGTGCGAGAACCCCGAAAACCACTGAAACCACTGCCAGCGTCCAAATGGCCTTGTGCGGGCTTAGGTTCTTGTCGTGCAACATGCCGAAATGTTCCGGCACTTCCGCGTCCTTGCCCATGGCATAGGTCACGCGCGCCCCCGTGTTGATGCAGGAGAGCGTCGTGCCGATCAATGCCAGAAACACCGTAACTGCCTCGATCAGCATGAAGGTGCGGCCATGGCCCGCGCCAAAGACCGCATCGCCGACCATGACCATCAAGTCGCCGATAGGCGCCGCGGAACCAGTCGCGGTCTGCATCGTGTAACCGCTATTTAAGACGTAAAGCGTGGCAAAATACTCGAACAGGTAGCAGAAACACCCCTGGATGAGCAGCGATGTGATGACCGCAATCGGCACGTCCCGCTTGGCGTTTTTGGCCTCACCGCCCAGCGACGTAACCGATTCGAATCCAACCAGGATCAGGATGGCGACCGTGGCCTGAACGAACATCCACTGAAATTTATGGATGCCGATCACCGAAGCTCCATTCGGATGGGCCAGGAAGTTCCCGCTCGAATCGTTCGGGGTGTAATCGACGTGATACGGCACTGGCGCCCCGGCTGCGTCCTTCTTGCACACCGGGACCATGTTCGCATCGCGCGTGATCACGTCGGTAGCCGTGCCATTAACCGTCTGGCTTGTGGTCGCGAACTCGCAGTTGTAGGCATCGCTCGTTGTCGCATCCCACTGCCAAGCCACGCTCCCCGGCGGATGGCCCACGCGGTAGTGGATGGCCATGATGGAAAACACGAGCAGAGCGACTATCTGGATGATGTTGACGGCCAAGCTGACTCCCGTGGACCCGATAACCCCTCGGTGTGCGATGTAGCACACGCCAAACGAGAACACGATGGCCACAGCCATCATGAACATCGGACCAGGATTTGAGGCGCTCATGAAGCTCGGCCACAGTGTGCCTACGATGTAACCGCAAAAGATCCCCGTGACGGCGACCATCACGCCCGGGTAGATCCAGTAGTAGAGATGGGACCCCCAGCCAACGATGAACTTCATCAGGCGGGCGTATTTCCACGCCTTCTCGTGGTTCAGAAAGGACTGCTCCGCGAAGTAGTACGAACTGCCGGTGCCTGGATACATCTTTGCCATTTCCGCGTAAGAAACCGCGGTCGCCAGACACAGCAGAGTTGCAAAGAGGATGCCAATCCACATCGATGGTGTTGTGGCGCCCTCGCTCGCCTGGGGTGCAAAGGTGAGCCAAAGGAATGCCCCGGGAGCGATGAGCGCCATCGCGTTCACCGTCAACCCGGTCAACCCTAAGGTAGGCTTCATCTCACCCGTGGTTTTCTCGGCCATGTAGACTCTCCTTGTGAGGATGGAACAACGCAAAACCTTGAGGGCCGGAGACTATACGGAAATATGAAATTCGTAAAATGCAACGTTTTGATGGAGGGGATAGACGTTTCAAATGGTCTGCTCGTGGTACGTGAAAACCTCCCTCGATAAGGTCGGCCCGCTGCTCGAGAGTCCACAGGCCAACGCCCTTGCATCAGCGTTCCTCCCTGCTAGTATGTTCGGATGACTTTCTGTCTCGGAATGCCGTCTAGAAATGACTGAGAAACGGCAATTTAGGGCCATTAAAGGCACGCGCGACATCCTGCCGCCGGATTCAGCGCTGTGGAACTGGTTCGAGCAGACCGCCCGCGAGGTCTTTGAGTCCTACAGCTTCCGCGATATTCGTTTGCCGATTTTCGAGGAAACCGAGGTCTTCGCGCGATCAATCGGCGCGGATACAGATATCGTTGGAAAGGAGATGTTCACTTTTTTCGACCCTTTCACTCCGGACGACCTGTTTTGGAAGAGCATAGAACACGCTTTGAGTCGCCGGATCGCGCCGCAAGAAACCGAAGAGCAATGGTTAGCGAGGATTCGCCACGAGTTCGATGCTCGCCCCAGAGGTGAGATGCTTACCTTGCGGCCGGAGGCGACGGCGAGCGTCGCGCGCGCCTACATCGAGCACGGGATGCACACGCTGCCGGGCGACGTGAAGCTGTTCTACGTCGGCCCGATGTTTCGCCGCGAGCGCCCACAAAAGGGACGCTACCGCCAGTTCTATCAGGTCGGCGCGGAAGTTCTTGGGCAATCGGACGCGCCCGCCATCGATGCCGAAATCCTCGAAATGCTGCTGGTATTCTTCAAGCGCGTGGGCCTGACGCAGACGACCCTCTACGTCAATTCCATCGGCTGCAAGGAGTGCCGCCCGAAATATGTCGACTTGCTGCGCGGGGAACTGCAGAAGGTGAAAAGCAAGCTCGGCGCGGACAGTCAGCGCCGAATCGACACGAATCCTCTGCGCGTGCTCGATTCGAAGCTGCCCGAAGAGCAGCCGATCATCGAGAAGCTGCCGCGCATCTGCGATCATTTGTGCGCAGCCTGCCGCGAGCATTTCGCCAAGCTGAAGGACGAACTGAAGCTTCGCGGCATCGCCTGCGAGGAGAATTGGCGGCTCGTCCGCGGCCTCGACTACTACACGCGCACGACCTTCGAAGTCACGGCCGCGGGCCTCGGCTCGCAGAACGCCATTTGCGGCGGCGGGCGCTACGATGGCTTGGTCGAGCTGCTCGGCGGGCCGCCGACCAAAGGCATCGGCTTCGCGATCGGGGCCGACCGCGCCATACTGTCGATTCAGGAGGGCAGCAAGCTGCCAAAGCTGCCGGGCCTGGCGGTGTTTGTCGCCTGGATGCGAGCGAAAGCGTATCCCACGGCCGTGAGCATCGCGCGAAAACTGCGCGAGTGCGGCCTTTCGGTCGAACTGCAGCCCGAGGAGATGAAATTCAAGAAGTCGCTGGGTCTCGCGGACAAGCTCGGCGCGCGCTACGCGCTCATCATCGGCGAAGACGAGATCGCATCGGGCACCTACACTCTGAAGCGTCTGGCCGACGCGGAGCAGAAAAAGCTTGCCGAAGGCGAGCTTCTCGAATACCTGGAATCCGAACGCAGGGGAACACATGCTTGACAGCCTGGGAAATTTGGAGCGCACACACTACTGCGGCGCGTTGCGCGCGTCGGACACGGACGCGACCGTCGTCCTCATGGGCTGGGTCCATCGGCGGCGCGATCTTGGCCAGTTGATTTTCATCGACCTCCGCGACCGTGCCGGCATCGCGCAGATCGTCTTCAACAAGGAACAGAACCCCGAGGCGCACGCAAAGGCCGAGGAGCTGCGCTCGGAGTTCGTCGTCGCGGTCGAAGGCCGAGTCGTCCGCCGGCAGAAGGCCAATCCGGACATCCCGACGGGCGAAGTCGAAGTGATCGCCACGCGCCTCCATATCTTGAACAATTCGAAGACGCCGCCGTTTCAGATCGAGGAAGAGGTGACGGCGAACGAAGAAACGCGCCTGCACTACCGCTATCTCGACCTACGCCGCCCGCGCCTGCATCGCAATATCGAGCTGCGCCACCGCATCATCCTCGAGATTCGCAAAGCGCTCGACGAGCTCGGCTTTTTCGAGATCGAAACTCCCATCCTCACGCGCTCGACGCCCGAAGGCGCGCGGGATTGCCTGGTCCCGAGCCGCATCCATCACGGGAAGTTCTACGCGCTGCCGCAATCGCCACAGATTTTCAAGCAGATCCTGATGATCTCCAATATGGATCGCTACTTCCAGATTTGCCGGTGCTTCCGCGATGAAGATTTTCGCGCCGACCGCCAGCTCGAGTTCACGCAGCTCGACCTCGAGATATCGTTCCCGCGCCAGCAGGACGTTTTCGACGTGATCGAGCGCGTGATGGAGCGCGCCTGCGCCGTCGTCCGTGTGCAGGCGAAGCGGCCGTTCCGCCACCTCGATTACAAGGAAGCGCTGCGGCGCTACGGCTCTGACAAGCCGGACCTGCGCTTCGGCATGGAGGTGCACAACGTGACGCAATTCTTCGAGCCGGTGCGCGCGGTGCTGCATTTCGAAGGCAACGTGCAGGCCGTGGTCGCGCCGAGAGCGGCGTCATGGTCGCGCAAGCAGCTCGACGAGCTCGCCGAATTCGCGAAGTCGGCGGGCGCGCGCGGCGTCTATACGGTGAAGGTGACGGCGGAGGGGATTTCGTCGCCGCTCGAAAAGAATCTGGGCGCGGATGGGCTGAAGAAGCTGGCGGAGACCGTCGGCGCGAAGCCGGGCGACCTGATCGTCGCGGCCGCGGCGAAGGACCAGATTCCGCACACGGACACGTCGCTCTACGTTGCGGGCCAGATTCGCCTCCATCTCGGCGACAAGCTGAATCTGATCGACCGTAGCAAATGGGAGTTCGCGTGGATCACCGGCTTTGCGCTCTTCGAATGGAGCGAGACGGAAAAGCGCTGGGTGAGCGCGCAGCATCCGTTCACGGGAATCTACGAAGAAGACATCGACAAGCTCGAAACCGCCCCGTGGGAGTGCCGCTCGAAAGGCTACGACCTGGTGCTCAACGGCAACGAGCTTGGTTCCGGCAGCATCCGAATCCATCGGCAGGACGTGCAAGCGCGGATGTTCAAGGCGCTCGGCCTGACTGACGAACAGGCGAAGCAGCGCTTCGGATTTTTCCTCGACGCGCTGACCTACGGCACGCCGCCGCACGGCGGCATCGCCCTCGGGATCGACCGCGTGGTCATGCTGCTGGCGGGCGAAAAATCGATTCGCGACGTCATCGCCTTCCCCAAAACCACCGCCGCGGTGGATTTGATGGCCGAGTCGCCCTCCGAGGTCGATCCAGCGCAACTGGAGGAATTGGGGATCGCAATCAAGGAGCCACCGAAATAAGGCTATGTCGCGGATACGGATACTTCCGGAAAACGTCGCGAACAAGATCGCCGCGGGCGAAGTAGTCGAGCGGCCGGCGTCGGTGGTGAAGGAGCTGCTCGAAAACGCGCTCGACGCGGGCGCGCCCTCGATCCGCGTCGAAGTTGAATCGGGCGGCAAGCGGATGATCCGCGTGATCGACGACGGCTCCGGGATGAACCACGACGACGCGCTGCTCTCCTTCGAGCGCCACGCCACGTCGAAGCTGCGCACCGCGGACGATCTCCTCTCGATCGCCACGCTCGGTTTTCGCGGCGAAGCGCTGCCCTCGATTGCCGCAATCTCCCGGCTGCTTCTCGAAACGCGCACTCCTGAAGACGAGCAGGGAACTCGCATCGAATTCGCGGGCGGGAAGCTCGTCGGCGTGAAACCCGCGGGCGTGCCCTCCGGGACGTCGATCAGCGTCGCCGACATCTTTTACTGCGTGCCCGCGCGGCGAAAATTCCTGAAATCCGAGACAACCGAGCTCGGGCACATCGCCTCGCTCGTCACACACTATGCGCTCGCGCATCCCGAAGTGCAGTTCGTCCTGAAGACGCCGTCGCAGACGATCCTCGATTGCGCGCCGGTCGAAAAGCTTGCGGACCGCGTCTACCAGATTTTCGGCCGTCAGGCGCTCGAAGAGCTGGTCGAGATTCCGCCGAACGAGGGGCCGGTGCCCTCCGTGATCACGGAGCCTTCGCTCGAGGCGGACGAGCAGGCGGCGACGCTGCGCGTGACCGGGTTCGCCTCGCATCCCGAAGTGCGGCGCACCAACCGCAACGGAATCTACATTTTCGTGAATCGACGCCTGGTGCGCGACCGTTTGCTGCTCCACGCGATCGGCGAGGCCTACCGCAACATCATGCCGCCGGGCGTGTTCCCGGTGTTGCTGCTGTTCCTCGATCTCCCGTACCAGGAAGTCGATGTGAACGTCCATCCGGCGAAAATCGAGGTGCGCTTCCGCCATCCGCAGTTCGTTCACGACTTCACGCGCGATGCGCTGCGCCACGCACTTTCGATCGCGCGCCCGATTCCGGGCTTTCCGGCCGCGCGCGCGGCTGCAGCGGGCGCTGGAATTCCGGGCGAGGCGAGTGGAGGCCCCGGCAGCGTGCGCGGCTATGCGCTGATGCCGGATGCGAGCACTTTCCCGGGCCCGCCGCGGGCGGAGATTCCGACGTCGCTAGCTTCGAGCGCGCCTGTGGCGGAGGAATTCGAGTTGTCCGGCGCGCTCGATCGGCCGATGGCGCAGCGGTTGGGTTTTGACGCGAACGCGGAGATGAATTTCCCGCTTGCGCCGCCATCTGCACCGGAAGCTCCGGTGGCCGCGCCCACCGAAGCCTCGCGCGAAGGCGCTCCTGGAGCGCTGCCGAGCGCCGAAGACATCATGGACCTGAAGCCGCTCGGGCAAGTGAACGCGAGCTTCATCATTGCGGTGAATAGCGAGGGGCTTTGGATCATCGACCAGCACGTGGCGCACGAGCGCGTGCTTTTCGAGCAGCACCTGCGGGCGCGGCGCGAAGGCGACCTCGGCGGCCAGCGGCTGTTGATGCCGATCGTGGTGGAATTGAATCCGCGACAGCTTGCGATTTTCGAGCAGATTGGCGACGAGCTGCGTGCGAACGGATTCGAAGCCGGCCTGATGGGCGCGCGGAGCGTGGCGATCCAGGCGGCGCCGGCCGGAATCGCGAGCGGCGACGCGGAAAAGCTGCTGTTTGAAATCCTCGATGGCATCGCGCGAGAGAATCAGGCCATCTCTATCGATTCGCTGCAGGCAAAAATCGCGGCCTCGACCTCGTGCCACGCCGCGATCAAGGTGAATACGCCGCTCGATGCGAAGAAGATGGAATGGCTGCTCGGCGAGCTTGCGAAGACCGAGTACCCGATGAGCTGCCCGCACGGCCGGCCGATCGTGCTGCGCTATTCCGTGCGCGAAATCGAGCGCGCCTTCAAGAGGATTTGACCAAGAAGCTCATCATCGCGATTGACGGGCCGGTGGGCTCGGGGAAGAGTACCCTCGCGCGGCGCGTGGCCGAGCTGATGGGCTACGTCTACATCGATACAGGAGCGATGTACCGGTCGGTCGCGCTGAAGGCGCTGCGGCGCGGAGTTTCGCTCGCCGCCGGCGAGGAACTGGCCGTGCTCGCGAGCGACACGCGCATCGACTTGCGCGGGCAGGGTGGGGCGCAGCAAGTATTTCTCGATGGCGAAGACGTGACGGCGGCAATTCGCACGCCGGAAGTGGCGCAGGCGGCTTCGAAGGTCGCGGTCGTGCCGGGCGTGCGCCATGTGTTGGTGGCCGAGCAACGCCGCGCGGGCGAACAGGGCGGCGTCGTAATGGAGGGGCGCGACATCGGCAGCGTCGTCTTTCCGGACGCGGACCTGAAGATTTTTCTGACCGCGTCGCCCCAAGTCCGGGCGGACCGCCGTTGGCGGGAGCACGAGCAGAAAGGCGACGCGATCGATCTTGCGCGCACGCTCGAGGAAATTCGCGAGCGGGACCGGCGCGACAGCGAGCGCAGTTCGTCGCCGCTCGCGCGCGCAAACGACGCCGTCGTGGTGGATAGCACGGCGATGGAGCCGGAGGAAGTCGCGCGCCTCGTCGTCATGCTGGCGCGCGAACAGAAATCTGCATCTTCTTCGACGGGGCGGGCGTGATTCCTTGAAGCGATTTTCAAAAGCGAGCGTTAAGACGGCAGCTCTCGCCGGAAGCCTGACGCTCGCACTTTCGATCGCCGTACCACGCGCGCCGGCCCAGGCAGCTAGTGCCGCAGGTACGAAGGGAACTTCCACAACGACCACGAGGCAACTGCGTGAGTTTCTCGTCAAAGATTGGGCGTACTGGATGCACGAGTATCCGGAAACCGCGACCAGCGTCGGCTATCCTGGCCAGAACGGTCGTTGGACGGATTCATCGTCGGCCGCCATCGAACGACGCAACCGGCACCTTACGGAAAGCCTGAAGCAACTGAAGGCGATTCCCCGCGCCGAGCTGCCGCCGGACGGACGGTTGAATTACGATCTTTATCAGGAGGCCATCCAGACGGCGATCGATGGACTCCGGTTTCATGGCGATGCGTTTCCAATCCCCGGGGTGACGCCGGGCAACGTCTACAGCCCTGACGATCAGATGTCCGGGATACTTCATGGTGTCCCGGAAATCATCGCCCTCATGCCCGCCGTGCGCGCGAGCGACTACGAAGATATCCTGTCGCGGCTGGACGCCATTCCCGTCGTCGTCGATCAGGAAATCGCGCTCATGAAGGACGGCATGGCGCACGGATGGGTTCCGCCGAAGATCACCATGCGCGACGTGCCGAAGCAGGCCGAAAGCCAGATCATTTCCGATCCGCTGACGAGTCCCTTGTTGAGCGCGTTCAAATCCTATCCTGCGGCGTTTACTCCCGAACAAAAGGGAGAGTTCACGCGCAAGGCGGTTGCGGCGTACACGAGCAAAGTAGCGCCCGCCTTTCAGAATTTCCGCGACTTCCTGGTGAGCACTTACATTCCCGCCTGCCGCGAGTCGATATCCGTCGCCTCCCTTCCGGACGGTTCCGATTACTACAAATACCGGATTCGCTGGCACACCACCACGGACCTGACGCCGCAGCAGATTCACCAGATCGGGCTGGACCTGGTAAAGCAGATTCGCGCCGAGATGGATCAGGTGATCCGGCAGACCGGATTTCAGGGCAGCTTCGCCGATTTCATCAAGTTCATCAACAGCGATGCGCGATTCAGGTACTCGAGCAAGGACGACATGCTGATGCACTACCGCGACATCGCAAAGCGCGCCGATCCCCAGCTCGAACTCATGTTCGGCAAGCTGCCGCGGCTGCCCTACGGGGTGAAAGCGATCCCAGACGCCATCGCGCCTTCAGAAACGGAAGCGTATTACGAGCAGGGATCGCCGGAGGCCGCGCGCCCCGGCTACGTGTACGTGAATACGTACAATCTCGCGTCGCGACCCAGTTGGGACGCGGAAGATACGTTTTTGCACGAGGGCGTCCCCGGACATCACCTCCAGATTTCGCTGGATCAGGAAATGACGGATGTCCCAGATTTCCGAAAGCAGCTCGGCTACACCGCGTACGTGGAGGGCTGGGCTCTCTATTCCGAAACGCTCGGGAATGAAATGGGCTTCTACACTGATCCTTACCAGAAGTTCGGATTTCTGAGCGGCGAGATGTGGCGCGCGGTCCGCCTGGTGGTGGACACGGGAATCCACTCGATGAACTGGAGCCGCGACCAGGCCATCCAGTACTTCGAGGAAAACACGGGCCAGCCGGAGCAAAGCGCCGTGGCCGAAATCGATCGCTATATCGTCTGGCCCGGCCAGGCCCTGGGCTACATGATCGGCCGGCTCAAAATTCAGGAACTGCGCCATTTGGCCGAACAGCAGCTCAGCGATCGATTCGACATTCGCGCCTTCCACGATGTCGTTGTCGGCCAGGGCGCGCTTCCGCTCGATCTGCTCGAAGCGCGGGTCAAGGAATGGATCGCGCAGCAGAAAGCAAAGAGTTCACCGCACTGAGGGCTCGAATCGCGCGGTCAAGTTTCCGGGAAAAGGGAACGGCGCGCTTCCCGCACGGCGCCGCGATTAGGCCGGGCTCGACATCGAAGCGAGAAATTCCGCGTTGGTCTTGGTCTTCGAGAGGCGGCCCAGCAGAAGTTCCATCGCTTCCACGGTCGAAAGAGGGCTCAGCACCTTGCGCAGCACCCAGATGCGGTTCAGCTCGTCGGCCGGCAGCAGCAGCTCGTCTTTGCGGGTTCCCGAGCGGTTGATGTCGATAGTCGGAAAAACGCGTTTGTCGACCAGCCGACGATCGAGGTTGATTTCCATGTTGCCGGTGCCCTTGAACTCTTCGAAGATGACGTCGTCCATGCGGCTGCCCGTGTCGATCAGGGCCGTGGCCATGATGGTGAGCGAGCCGCCCTCTTCGATGTTTCGCGCGGCGGCAAAAAAGCGGCGCGGCCGCTGCAAGGCGTTGGCGTCGATGCCGCCGGAGAGGACTTTGCCCGAAGGCGGCGTCACCGCGTTGTAGGCGCGGCCAAGCCGCGTCAGCGAGTCGAGTAGGATGACGACGTCGCGCTTGTGCTCGACGAGGCGCTTGGCCTTTTCGAGCACCATCTCCGCCACCTGAATGTGGCGCTGCGGCGGTTCGTCGAACGTCGAACTGATCACCTCGCCTTTCACCGTGCGCTGCATGTCCGTGACTTCCTCGGGCCGCTCGTCGATCAGCAGCACGATCAGCGCGATTTCCGGGTGGTTCGCCGTGATGGAATTCGCGATCGATTGCAGCATCATGGTTTTGCCGGTGCGGGGCGGAGCGACGATCAGTCCGCGCTGGCCCTTGCCGACGGGACAGAGCATGTCGAGCACGCGCCCCGTGAGGTTCTCCTTCGTCGTTTCCAGGCGAATGCGCTCCTGCGGGTAGAGCGGCGTCAGGTTGTCGAAGAAGATTTTGTTGCGCGCGACTTCCGGGTCCTCGAAGTTGACCGCTTCGACCTTGATCAGCGCGAAATAGCGCTCGCCGTCCTTTGGCGGGCGGACCTGACCGGAGACGGTGTCGCCGGTCCGCAGGTCGAATTTCCGGATCTGCGACGGCGAGACGTAGATGTCGTCCGGTCCGGGCAGATAGTTGTATTCCGGCGCGCGCAGGAAGCCGAAGCCGTCGGGGAGGCATTCCAGAACGCCCTCGGAGAAAATGAGGCCGTTCTTTTCCGTCTGGGCACGAAGGATCTGAAAAATCAGCTCCTGCTTGCGCATGCCGGAGGCGCCGGGAATGTTCAGCTCCTTGGCGATCTTCGCCAGATCGGTGATGTTTCTGTCTTTCAGTTCTGCAAGGCTAACGCTC
>Ga0187872_10000496_pt1 | contig 45614 bp, 39 predicted proteins | sample June2016WEW_16_4_FD_132973 | JGI IMG/M metagenome (GOLD analysis project Ga0187872, IMG submission 132973) | Peatland microbial communities from SPRUCE experiment site at the Marcell Experimental Forest, Minnesota, USA - June2016WEW_16_40 | ecosystem: Environmental > Terrestrial > Soil >...
AGTCGCTTTAAATGCGCGTCGGAACGACTTCGGCCAAACTGGTTTTTGGACAGACTCATATTACACTGACAGAGCCGTTTCCGTTGACATTTGTGGATCTCAGGCCGACGGAACGTAACAAAGCAATATTAGCCACATTGCTACTCAGGAAGAGTTTGATCTCTTCCCCACTGGCAGACCGAACCTTTTGAAGGCGAAGCCTTCCCGCACGCTCCACGGATTTCCCGATTTTGTTGGTCAGAGATCGAACTTCCACAGCGCCCATCACCAGCGAGGCGTGCGGTGCTTTGGCAACCCCTCGTCCTCGGTGGCCTTCGGCGGGTCCCCCAACATGCGTTTCATCGGCTTCCACTACGCCAGCAAGAGGTCCACGGTTCGCCCGCACCATCCCTTGACGCAAGCGGTGCAAAAGGAACCACGCACTCTCATACTTGGCAATTCCCAACTGCCGTTGCAGTTGCACCGCGCTAATGCCGGGAGTGTGCGTAGCCACCCAATAAGCAGCCCAAAACCAAACTCGCAGGGGAAGGTGGGAATCGTGCATCAAAGTTCCAGCTAAGGGCGAACTCTGATGGTGACAGTTCCGACATTCAAACCTTCGCTGCTTGGCCAGCCACCACCCACCCGAAACACGGCATTCCGGGCAGACAAACCCCTCTGGCCACCGGTTCTGAATGAGATACTCCCGGCAAATCTGATCGTTATGAAATCTGGCCGCAAACTTCAAAAGATTTGCCGGGTAGGTTGGCTGAGTCACACCCCAGGTTATCCAACCTGAAGAACCTTAGTCAAAGTGATAAGCGTTTGCTTCCTTTTTGTACTTACTGCCACTTTATGATTTAAGGGAATTGGAGGGCCGCAACTGCCAACACTGAGGTGAAAGGGCTTACGAACGCTGGACTGCCATCTTATGGTTCAAAACGCTGCCACTTTTTCCTTCAAGTGACAGGGTTGTGACTGGACCCGCAACCTTGCCGCGTCGGCAACTTTATCGGGGTCGATTCCTGATCTATTGGCCTTGCAACTCTCCTTGCTGGACGAGAAGAATCTGGCCGAGATTACCTCGCCCGACTACCCCGGTGAGAGGCTCGTGGTCTGTCATAACCCGCTGCTGGAAGAGGAGCGGGCGCGCAAGCGGCAGGCCTTGCTGGAAGCTACCGAGAGGAGTTTGACGAAGATCGCGAAGGAGGTGGCGCGACGCAAGAAGAAGCCGCTCACGGCGGCGGAGATTGGGCTGAAGGTCGGCAAGGTGCTGGGGCGCTATAAGGTGGGCAAGCACGTTGATTGTAAGATTGGCGAGGGGTGCTTCCAGTGGAGTCGTCGCCAAGAGGCCATCGATCAGGAAGCGAAGCTGGACGGGATTTACGTGCTGCGCACCAGCGAACCCGTCGAGCGCCTCTCGGCCGCAGACACCGTGCGTAGTTACAAGAGCTTGGCGGAAGTCGAGCGAGTGTTTCGGTGTCTGAAGGGCATTGACCTGTTGGTGCGACCGATTCGGCATCGCACCGAGGAGCGCGTGCCCGCGCATATTTTCTTATGCTTGCTCGCCTACTATGTGGAATGGCACTTGCGCCGGGCCTGGGCTTCGCTCTTGTTCGAGGATGAGGAACGGAGAGACGAACGGAAACGACGTGATCCGATTCGGCCAGCGGAACCCTCCGGCTCGGCCGCGGCCAAGAAGCGCTCCCATCAAACGACGGAGCGGCTTCCGGTGCACAGCTTCCACACCCTGCTGGCCGAGTTGGCCAGCCGGGCGCGAGTGACGTACGAGATCAAATCCAGAGACGTGACGCTCACCTGCAAGCAGGTGCCTGAGCCAACACCGCTCCAGGCACGGGCGTACGAACTGATCCGTACGTTCCCAGTAACTGGAAATTGATTTTGCCGCTATCTCTCCGCGAGTGAGTAGAATACCGCCCAAAGCCTCTGGAACTTCGGATTAGAGTTGTGAATGTCGCCGGAATTCGGAGTGTAGGACCAAGGTCAGAGGCATGTCAACCCCTCCAGGGCTCCTTGACTGCTTCCCTGGGACCGCCAAGGAAGGCAGCGGCGGAGAGGCTCAAGATAGGCCCGGCGACGTTGAATAGCGCTCGTGAAGTATTGCCCCCGGCATTATTGTAGGCGCCCAACGCTAGGGCTCCACAAAATGCCACGGCAGTTGCAAGCACCCATGGCCGGGGGAAGCGGCGCAAGCGGACCAGCCCCAAGGGAAGTAGCCAGATGAATATGTAGTAAAAGGTGTGGTCAAAGACGCATCGCCACAATCCAGCCAGGAAGCCGTGGTCGGCATGCATATAGCCTGCAAACTGCCAGGGCCAAACCAGGGCACCCGCGACAGTTGACATGGCGAGGGTTACCGTGGCGATGCTCACCACACCTAATGCGCATATCCACGCAAAGCGAGGGAGTTGAAGGCGCTCCCGCCGTACCTCCGACATCCACCAGCCGAAAACGAACATGACGGAAAGCGGGGCAAAGGTTTCCTTGGCGAGTGCACCGAAAAATCCCCAAAACGGCAACAGAAGCCAGCGACCGGTCAGCAGCGACCAGACGATGAACATTACAAAACAACCTTCGGCGGAATCGACCAGCCCGGCCAGATTGAAATTGGCAACGCAAAAATTCAGCAGGTATAGGGTTGCGCCCAGCAAGGCCGTCGAATGATCGAGCATCAATCGTTGCCCAATGGCTACCAGCAGGCACGCGGTAGTGGCCGTGAATATCGCATTAGCCACCAGCAATGCGAAGAGGGCCGCGTCCCACGTTCGCAAGCGACCCCTCGCCAGCCAATAAAAAGGCTTGGCGACATAAGGCACGAGCACGCGGTAGTGGTTCTCCCAGTGGGCGAGCCGCTCATACACCCCACTTGCGCCGGAGACAGGTTGGGGCTGGCGGCCCACAACGATATTTCTATACCCAGCCACGTCAGAAGTTCCCTCAAGCTGGGCGGGATCATAGCGATTCAGGGGGGGATACCCCAGCCCCAAACAAATCAAGAAGAAAAGCACCCACAATAACGCTTTTTGTTCGAGCCTCAGCGGCGCCTTCTGATCCTGGCTTGGATGACGCTGGCCTGGCGTATCGAACATAGGAAGCAAACCATGAGGAGGAGATCGGCGTCGGGTAACCTCTACCCATTCAATCCGTCGTACCGGGCGAGGTGAACAATCTTGCCGTCGAAAGCATTGAGGTTGGCTCGGATCTCCGTGTCCGCACTCCAGTATACACGCTGCACACCCAGCGGCCTCGCGCTTTCGGGCCTCCCAGGCCAAGCAATAACCCGGCCATGGAATTGCCACGGATTTCTATAAACACCGGTGAGGACATGGTATTCTTAGCCGGGTGCAGGCTTCATGCTTTCTTCCCTGGAGGCAGGCGAGAGTAATAGCGGCGCTAATATGGCACTTGATTCCTTATCTGGGCAAGCAATTGGACAAGCTGATGGACATCAGAAGGGGCCGATGCCGAAGGAAAATGCGGTGCTGCCGACTCTGGGTAAACGCCTGCGCACGGTCTATCTCTGGACACTTTTCTCACTGCTCCTGCTTGGCGGCGTCACATTCACCCTCGGATCATTCCATAAAGTTTTCTATCCCTTCGGATGGGATGACGACGAGGGCGCCGTGTGGTGGGAGGCCGCCCATGTGACGAACCTTCGAGTTCTCTATCACCCCCTCCAGGAGTACCCCTATTTTGTGGTCCCTTATCCGCCTGTTTTCCATGCGGTGACGTGGTTGGCCGCCAAAGTTGCCGGCGACTTCTTGGTAGGGGGACGGTTGGTTTGTGTATTTTCCGCTTTCGGCATCAGCGTGCTTTTGGGGCTCCTCGTCTTCTATTCTTCGCCGCGGAGAATCCCCGCGCGTATCCGGGGAAGCGGCGCGGCCATCGCCACTTTGCTTTGCTTCCGCCTGGATTCACTCGGCCAGTATATTCCCGAGATGGGTGTCGATTTGCTGGCCGTCTTTTTCACATTCTTGGGAGTCTTCCTGTTCATCCGTTCATTGCATAGGACCGGTGGCCAATATGGGGCCTTTGTATGTTTCGTGGTCGCAATGTTCACGAAGCAAACGATGATTGCTGCTCCTCTCGCGTGCCTGGCTGCTTCTGCTCTCGTCAATTGGAAAAGGGCCCTCCGGTATGGGGTGTTTTGCGTGACCTTGGGGCTGGGGGTACTGGGTTGTCTAACCTGGGCTACCGGGGGAGAGATCCTCAGGCACCTGTTCCTTTACAATGCGGGGCAACCCTTCAACATCACACACTGGATCTTGGGCCTGCAAGCAAACCTCCTCAGCATGGTGCCGATTGCCGCGGTTGCCTGCCTGGCGTTCCTGCCGGTCGCTCGTCACGCCATCTTCAGCAAGCGCGCCGCTTTTGTCTCTTGGCTACGCGCGGGGTTGCAGCGAAGTCCGTATCGTCGAACCCTAATTGTCATCGGCATGGAGATTGTCATCGCACTTCTCGCGTCAGTAACCTATGGGAAAATGGGTTCGGGCATTCACTATTTCCTGGAGTGGAACTTTGCCTGCTGTCCTTTGGTGGGTTTGCTCTGGGTGCGAGCACTGAACAGTTGGGGGCCCTCCTCTCGATACACTCTGGGGGGCGCGGCGCTGTTTTTCATGATTTTCCTCGCCGCGCTCACAGGTTTTCCCGATTCGCTCCGCCGCATTAACAGCGTGTTCCGTCTCACACATGGCGAAAGGCTGATCCAGGACGCGAAGTTTTCGAGTGCGGCGGCGGCCTTAGAGGTCGTCGAGGAAACGCCAGGCCCCGTGTTCTGCGAGAATATGGTCTTGGTGATGAAGGCCCACAAGGAGATCCCAATTGAACCTGGGATCCAGTGTTTCCTGGCTAAAGCCGGCAGTTGGGACCAGTCCGGGTTTGTGAAAATGATCTCCTCGCAAAAGTTTGGGACCATCATCCTGCGAGACGTCAATTCCGACTTCTGGACCAGTGCTATCGTTGACGCCATCGAGAAGAATTATGTGCCCAGCGAGCAAATCGGCGATGAGAGGATCGAGGATTGTCACTATACTGTCTACAGGCCGCGGCCCCAGCGGAGTGAACCCTGAAAGAATTCCCTGCTCGATCGTCCGAGTACGTTCTTAGAGGAGCGCGGTGAGCGATGCCGGGTGATATCCCAACCCTCGAAGTGCTTTTGCCTGTTCATAACGAGGTGGAGAGTATCGAAGGTACTATTCGGGAAATTCTCGAAGCCGTGTCGCCCCACGTCCGGGTGCGTTTCATCATCTCTGAGGACGGGAGTGTGGATGGCACAAAGAAAGTGTTGATGCGCCTTGGTGCGTCGCTTCCCCTTAACCTCCTCATTAGTGAAGAGCGCAAGGGATATTCCCGTGCGGTCATTGATGGTATGAAGTCACTGGAGGCAAATTACCTGCTGTGTTTGGATTCAGATGGTCAGTGCGATCCTGCGGACTTCAGGAAGTTCTGGGAGGCGCGCGACCGCCAGGATGTGGCTATCGGCTGGCGCATGAAGCGCGCCGACACCTTGTTGCGCAGGGTGCTGTCGCGCGCATTCTATCTTGTCTATCAACTCTTCTACCGGCTGCCGGTCCACGATCCAAGCTGCCCCTTCGTCCTGGCGCGCAAGCATGTGATTGAAAGTGTGGTGTCCGAGTTGGGGGAAATGCGACAGGGATTCTGGTGGGAGTTTACAGCACGTGTTTACCGTCGCGGCTTTTCGGTCCGGGAAATTCCCGTGAACCATCGCAGACGGTCAGCGGGACGAACGCAAGTCTACCAACTCATCCGGATGCCAGGGATCGGCTATCGGCACTTCGTGGCGCTGTTTAGGATATGGTCACAAACGAGGAGAAGGGGCTGAGTGACACTCTCAACTGATGGTCGGGACTATGCGGATGCTTCCTTCTGATGCATACCCTCGCAGGCTTGCCGATGACAGAGGCGGACCCGCGAAGGCTCAGACGATAGGGTTCCCGCAGTGGACAGTGTTGGTGTTTCTGGCGGCTGCGTTCGCCTACCTCTATCTGATTCTGTTCGTTTTTCCCCATATACCCATTTATCGCGACGGCGACGGAGATTTATATCAGGCGAGCGCCAGACGGCTCTTTAATGGCGAGGTAATGTATCGAGATTTCAGCCAGTTCACCTTTCCCGGCACCGAAGTACTCTATGTCACGTTGTTCAAGCTCTTCGGGCCGGTCCTGTGGGTGGGTAATCTCGCGCTGGTGGGTGTCGGCCTGGGTTTGTCATGGCTGACTTTGGCAATCTCGAGCAGACTAATCCGTGGCTGTGCGAGGTTTGTTCCTGCGCTTCTGTTCCTCACACTGTTGTTACCCTCCATGCTCGACGGAACACACCATTGGTACAGCGTAATGGCGGCGATGGCTGCTGTGGCAGTGGTCCTCGAAGGTAGAACTTCGGGACGGCTGGCCATGGCGGGAATTTTGTGTGGATTATCTGCCTGGTTCACTCACATGCGGGGGTTCATGGCGGTTGTGGGGATCGCCGTCTTCCTAGGGTGGCAATGGGAGCATAAGAAAATGGCGAGCCGCTGGCTTTTCGGCCGGTTGGCACATCTGTGGGTGTCCTTCCTGGTAACGGTCGTAACTCTCAATGCCTACTTCATATGGCGCGCGGGCTTGGGGCGATTCGTACATTCAACGATCATTTTCGGGTTAAAGTATTACCACTGCGAGCATGATAATTCCTGGGGAATGTACTTGGAGGAATTCCCAAGGTTTTCGGGGTTGCACAATCTCGGGCCATTTCTATCCGGTTGCTTTGTGCACTTGCTGCTCCCTTTCGCCTATCTGGCTTTTCAAATTTGGTATCGCCGCAGTTCAAGAGTCTCTACTGATCAGGGCTGGGACGGGCTCGTGCTTCTCCAGGCTGTCGGATTGTGCCTTTTTCTGGGAGTGGCACCGGCGGCCGAAGGCCAGAGGATGGCGACGGTTGCTTTGCCCGCGACGATACTTTTCGTCTGGATGCTAAACTCGTCGGGAAGAGTGGGCCGAGGCTTATTGGTGCTTTTCGCGGTCGGTGCTCTGGCTTTTGCGGTTGCATTCCCGCTGCGGATGCAGACCCGTCGCTGGACTTATCTTGACGTTCCAGCAGGCCGGGTGGCGTTTTCAGACACCTCTCGGCTGGAATTATTTAAGTGGGTTCTCGGGCACACCGATCCAGGCGATTTCTTCTTCGACAATGCCGGCACCCAACCCTTCGCTTTTCTGGCAGGGGTTCGCTCCCCTGGGCCGACGCTGTTTCTGACCACCTCGGACTACACCCGCCCCGAGCAGGTCCGACAGTTAGTCGAAGGTCTGGAAAAGCACCAAGTCCGGTTCATCCTGTGGGAAGCGAGTTTCGATGTCCCCTCGGACTCCGGGGTCCCCGGCGATAACCAAGGGCCACTGCGCAGCTACTTACACACGCACTATCGAGTTATCAAAACCTTCCCTGGACTCATCCAGGTTTGGGAGAGGGTTGGCGATTCAACTCCGCCGCCGCAGTGAAATCGCAGCCGAAGATGGTTCCAGAGGGAAACGGAATGATTACAGCAGACCGAAAGGTCATTCCACCTTGCTCCCGAATGTTCGACACCGCCACCGTCATCTTCCTGGTTGCGGCGTTGTTTTTCCTGTACTGTTTTCTTTTCATCCCACCCTTCCTCCCCATCGATCACTCCGGGGACTACGTGATTTTCATAACCAGCGCCAAGCGCATGTATGAAGGGGAGGTGATGTACCGGGACTTTTTTGAGTTCCTCACCCCGGGCACACCCTTTTTCTTCTGCTGTCTCTTCAAGGTTTTTGGCCCAAGACTCTGGATTCCTAACCTGGTGCTCCTGCTCCTGGGAGTGAGTCTGGCTTTGACCACACTTTTTATCGCGAAAAAACTCATGCGTCCTGAAATCGCGTTCCTGCCAAGCGCGATTTTCCTGGCCCGGGTTTACAAAAATTACCTGGATCCGACCCATCACTGGTTCAGCCTGCTGGGCGCCATGGCAGCAATAGCGGTGCTAGTGGATCGTCGAACTCCTGTACGGATAGCTGCGGCAGGTTTCGTCTGCGGCCTCACCGCATGGTTCACGCAATCGCGCGGTTTGGCTGTTACCGTCGGGCTCGGCGTTTTTTTGTGCTGGGAAGCCTGGAAGAAGCGTGACGGCTGGCGTGAATGGCTCAGGAAGGAGGCTTGGCTAGCCGGCAGTTTTCTCGCCACTCTTGTAGCATCGAACGCCTATTTCGCCTGGAACGCGGGGCCAACCCGATTTCTGTGGTGCACCGTTGTCTTCGTCATCCGCTATTGGCCTAAATTCAGCGCGAGGAGCCCACTTTTGGCTTTTGTGCAAAATCTGCCTGACCATCGATCGCTCGTGAGTCTGCACTATGCTTCGGTGGAGCGGGTATTTATCTATGCGGTCATTCCCGTCATCTACATTCTGTTCTTTGTTCGATACCGCCAAAGGTCGCGCAAGATGCCAACGGAATTCTGGGAGCGCCCGATGTTGCTGGCGATCGTGGGCTCCTTAATGCTCCTGAGCTCCGCACCGACCCCTAGCCCTTTTCGTCTGACCGTGAGTGAGCTTCCGGGAATCTTACTGCTGGGGTGGTTTATCGATTCTCCCCGCAAAGCCGCTCGGGTCCTTGTCCCCCTGCTTACGGCGGGGATGCTGCTTGTAGGGGCCCACGCCCTCATGAAAGCACAACCTAAAGAGATGGAGATCCTAGCGACACCGCAGGGGACATTGGCGGTGACGGACCGGGAAGCCTACGAGGAGTACACTTGGGTTCAGCAACATACCCAACCCTTGGAGTATTTTTTCGCCGTCAATACGAACATTTACTTCTACCTGAACCTCAGGGACCCTATCCCCGCGGCCGAAATAACGAACTCCGCCTATACCACTCCTGGCCAAGTGGCGGATGCGATCCGTGACCTGCGGCAACATCACCCGCGTTACATCATGTGGTCACCCGAGTACCTTGACAACTTCACAAAATGGCAAGACCCGTCCGAAGATCATCTCGGCCCCTACCGGGATTTTCTTCGGGCACACTACCGGGTGAATAAAGTATTCCCCAACTCCAATGTGGTCTGGGAAAGGAGGGACTGAGTGAAACTCACTATTGATTTCTCTCCCAAACCTCTAGCGAGCCGGAGAATCTCTTCGCGACGTGATAGCGGGAATGAAGGTAGTCACGGAGTGGACCAAGATGGTCGCCCTCCAGACGATAGTCGCCTCCCAAAATGGTCTTGATGACGCGGTAGCACCGGCGTATGTAGCTGCGTATAGTCCCAACGGGAACCTCTCTTGAGTGCAGGGCACCGTTCACATCGAAGCGCGAGTCCCAAAGTACAAACCGCACTCGCTTTGCTTCAAGGGCCGCTATAACATAGCGAATTTGCTCCGGACGCGTGAAATCAGTGTTCGTAACGTAGCGCACTTCTGCTGGATTTCGAAGAGCCAAAGGGAAGAGAATCTCACTGCCCGCCGCGGTGAACATAAACTCACCTGGATGTGTTTGCTGGGACCACCAAAGAAGACTGTCATAATATTCCGAGTCTAAAGCTACCCGACCGCGAGGCAGGTCAAGGGATCTCATCGGCAGGTTCTGAATCTGCAAGGGAATAGAAATGGCAATGACAGCGGCAACAACCCAAACAACAATGTTCAAAACACGGAGAGGCTTCCTTTGTCCATGTATCAACCGGACCAGAAGGATTAAGCTTAGCGGAGTTACGGTGGACAACCGGAAGGTGGTGGGAGCGGGCGCAAGGCCCGCGAATAGGAGAACTCCCACGATGCTCAATAGCATGAGGCGGGTCCCCTGTTCCGGGGCCAGACCCTTCCGCCGATATCGTACCCAAAACCAAACATAAACCAGCGGCAGCAGCGTGTGAATAAAGAAAAATAATCCTAGAGGAAGCAATGCATTCCAATGTATCAAATTGCGAAGTTCGAACACCGCTGCGTACAGGGAGTCCGCATCCCGACCGGCGGACCAGGACTCGATCAGGAATCCCACTGTGCAATATAGAAATCTGTGGAAACCAACTTTCCAGACGAAATATGCATTCGTAAAGAGGACTGTTGCCACAAAAGTCGCGAATAAATAGCCAAGGCGCCTCGAAATCTCCCCCCACCCTTGGCCGGCCCTTTGCCCCTCCCATAAAAGAAAGATGGCCAGGCCCATCGCGGCGAAGGCTCCCTGAGTTTGCATGAAGAAGGCAGCGATACCACACAGTGCTCCCGCTGCAACAAGGCGCCCGCGGGTTCTTTTTTCGATGACGGTCGCAACGGCGCCCAATTCCGCGAGGGTGCAATACCAATGCTGAGTATCATCAAGCATGAGGCCATACGCACAGGTGAGAAAGAGCACAGCGGGAAGAAAGGCGGCTGCCCCGGTGAGCACCTTTCGCGAGATGAACACGATCAGCGACGTCAAGCCGAGCCCAAGTAGAACAAGCGAAACTTCCGGAACCCATACACGCACACCGAACAGTTTGAAAAAGCCAAGGTTAGCCACAGTAAGTCCGGGAGCGACGAATTCGAAAAAGTCCCTATACATCATCTCCCCGTCCAATATGCGCGTCGCGTTGGGTAGATATAGGTTTTCGTCGCCTCCGGTAAAAATGGGAGTAAACGGCAGCCGAAATAGGCTGAGATAGAGAAAAACGAACACACCGAATAGGAATACCGGCAGAGACCAGGCTTTCAATCTCTGCCCAACCAGCCCCATGTTATCAATAAGAGCTCTACGACGCAGCGGCATATATAGCGAACGTGCCCCAGTCTTTCGGCTAATTCATTTCATCAGCGACGCACCATTTCGTATCAGGACATGCATCGAGCCCACGGGGGCACCGGCAGCGTGATAATGGGTGTGCAAATATTCACGGAGCGACCCCAAATGATCATCAGGCCGAATCCCAAAATCAAGATTGGTGCACCATTCGACCACGGGAACACGATTTCTCTCAAGACTCTCTTCCACGTCGCGCGCTTGCTCGGGCCGCAAGTAGTCTGAATCGGTGAGGAATGAAACCTCCGCGGGAGATCGTAGCCCAAGCAAGAAGTACGCCTGCCCGGAACAGTCGAAGAAGGGCTCGGGGGGATGTGTTTGCAACACCAGCCACTGGTATCGCTCGAAGTCGCTCTGATTAAAGAAAGCGGCCCGACCTGTGGGAGTATCAAGCGAAGCCCGCCAGCTCGTCTGTTGGTGCATGACAATGCCCACCATCGCAGCCACCGTGCCCAGCCAAAGAACTCGCCGAGTGAGAACCTGAAGCTTGCCGGGAGAGCGCAGGAACCAGGCAAGAATGATAAAGCCGGGGAGCGAAACTACACACAATCGCCAATAGACAGGCGCCGGCGCCACGCCCACAAAAAGAAAGAGACCTGCCAGGTTCACCAGCATGAGCCGGGACCAGGGTTGCTCTGGTTTTCTGGGGAACTCCCGCCAACAGCGGGCAAAAAAGAGCAGATAGATAAGGGGCACGAGGGCGTGGATGAAGACCCAACCGGGATCAGGAACATGGCGCCAGTTGGCCAGTCTGGGAACAACCGCCATGTATGCCTGGAGACTGTTCATTTGCTTCTCCGCTGGGTAGTATTTGATCCCAAAAGTGACGGTGCTCCACAGAAAACGCCGCAAGCCAACATTCCAGACGAAATAGAGATTCAGTGCAACAGTGACGGCGGTGAAACACGCTGCCAACACGACTTCAGATCTGAATAGGGTCCCGTCGCCTCGTGGCCTTTTCCGGTGTTCCCATGCAAGAAACAAGGCGAAGCCTACAACGGCAAGTGCTCCTCGGGCTTGAGTGAAGAAGGAGGCCAATGCACAAAGCACCCCCGCCCCCGCCACCCTTGTCAGATTTCTCTCCGGGATGATCAGGGCAGTGGATGCAATTACCGCGAGCACACTAAACCAATGGTGAGAAGCATCCAGGTCTGAATGGAATGCCAAGACTAGAAACAACAAGCCCGGGAGATAAGCCGTCAAACCCTTGAGGATCTTGCGGGAGATGAAGACACAGAGCCACGTGAGGCTGAACCCTAACACGGCCAGCGTGGCATTGGGGATCCAAGCGCGAATGCCAAATAGTTTAAACAGGGCGAGATAAACCAGCTCCGTGCCGGGAGGAGTAAACTGGAAGAAATCGCGATAGATCATCTGCCCGTCGAACATTCGCATCGCGTTGTGAAGGTACAACGATTGGTCGTTGTCAGTGCCGGCGATTGGCGTAGCGGGCAGAATGAATAGATTGAGATAGAGGAAAACCGCGGCGAAGACCAGAAAGCAGTAGTGGAACCAGCGGAGAGGCTGCCTATGGTTTGATCCCATATCAATGGCCCCAGCGAAAAACCAAGCGCACCGCACGTTTAACGCGGGAACGCAAGCGGAGCCGGGCGCGCAATCGGAGTAATGGACTGAAGCCCCAGCGTGCACGGGACTCGACATCCACCACCGAATCGCCCGGCTGAACCATGGTCCGCCACAAGAGGTGCGGGTCCGTTACAAGATAATTGATGCCCTTGAATTTGGGATCGATGGCGAAGGCCAGATCGAAATTTGCACGTACACAGTTGAGCGCAGCGTAGTTGTAGTGCCCGTAAGGGTAGGCGAACGAGATCACACGTGATCCCAAAAGACTCGCCAAGGCATTCCCACTGCCAACGACTTCTTCCTTCAACTGTTCCGGAGTCAGTGATGACAAATCGGCATGGCTTTGGCTGTGGGCACCGAATTCGATTCCCTGCTCAGCCCAATAGCGAATCTGTTCTGCCGTCATCAGCCGGTGCGTGCCGGAACCCCGCACCTCATCCCATGCGTTCGTACCCCCGAAGCGTCCGGTAACAACGTACACCACCGCCCCAAAGCCGTAACGGCGAAGCACGGGCAAAGCATAATCGGCTAAATCTGCGTATCCGTCGTCAAAGGTGAAGAGAACGGGTTTATCGGGAAGGCCTTTCCCCTCAAGACGCCAACGCAGCCAATCTGCGGGACGAATGCCTTGATAGCCCCGGCGAGCGAGCCAGCGCACTTGGCGCTCGAACCTCTCGGGCGAAACGGTCAAAGTAGGGAGAGTTCCCGGTTGCCCGGGACCCACATGGTGGTAGCATAGCACCGGCAGGCGCCTAGCGAATTCGCGATGGAAATTCTTCCAAGAGCCCGCTTCCTTGAGGGCGCCGCGGAACTCCGTAATGCGACGCCCAATCTCCAATAGCCGAAGACCCGTCTTCTGCATGATGGGGTACCGGCAAAGCTTCTCGCACAACCAAATCGGAAGCGCAAGAAGATGAGCTGCCGACACTGGAGACTGTAGGACAATCCGCCGAGCGAGCCGCTTCCACCACACCGTCGTTCCCAATCCCGCCAGCAAGTGGGAACGGCCGCGGTACTCAGGGTGTTTTCGGCCGAGCATAACCTCGCTCCTGCCGAAAGTTTCCCCGTCCTTAAACAAAAAAGACCGCCAGGACTTCACGGAAAGTTCATAGGCCACGGCGCCAGGAAGGTATCGAAATCGGACTCCCATCTTCCACAATCGCAGGCCCAGCTCGAAATCATCCTTCGCCAGGAGGGTTTCATCGAGACCCCCGCAAGCAAGAAGCGTCGAGCGAGGTATCGAACTATTGCTGATCAGATATGTGCCGTCTGGCCATGCCGCGCCCCGTGATACGAGGGACGAATTGTATCGATGGTACCAGTCTTTGTTGGCATTCGTGAGAATCGAGGCAGAAGCCCCCGGGGCGAGAAACAGGGCGCCGTGAACCACGACGTGCTCGCTGCCAGTGTGTGCCTCGACATGCCGTCTGAAGACGTCAGGGCTGCAGATAATGTCGTCATCGATGAAGATAATCAGGTTGCTCTGCGCCGCCGCGATCCCGGTGTTCCGGGAGGCACTGAGGCCGCGATTTGGCTGCTCGATGATGCGAAACGCACAGGGTGGCCGAAGCTCGCGGAGCGCCGCACCCGTGCCGTCGCTCGACCCGTCGACAATGACAATCACTTCGTATTCGTCCGCCGGCAGGTCCTGGTTGAAGATGGCGGGCAGAGTTTGTGAGAGCAGGGCGTCCCGGCGATTGTAGGTTGACATCACCACCGAGAGCTTCAAGGCAGTGGTCATGCCAGCTCCCCAATTGGAAGAATCCCTTTACCGCCCGCCAATGATCTTCTTCCCTGTATCACGAATGACTCTCCTGCGTTTCATGACTCCGAATTACTGCTGACCCGTGGATCACTGTTTGTCGCCACCGAAAACAAGACGCGCCGCGCGTTTGAAACGTGAACGTAGGCCAATGCGACCACGAAGGTTAAGGAAAGGGTTATGGCCCCACCGTGCGCGGCACTCCATTGCCAGCAACGAATCGTTGCTCTGAACCATGGTTCGCAACAGTTGGTGGGGATCCGTCAGCAGGTGATTCATTCCCTCATTATTGTCGTCGGCGATGAAGGCCAGATCGAAAGCTCTGCGCGCACAGTCGTCCACAGCCTGGTTGTGAAAACCGTATGGATATGCGAAAGAAACCAATCGGGACCCTAAGATAGACTCGAGATCCTTCCCGCTGCCCACGACTTCTTCTTCCAGTTCATGGGCTGAGAGAGTTGGCAAATTGGCATGAGTCCGGCTGTGGGCGCCGAATTCGATTCCCTGCGCGGCCCAGCAGCGGATCTGATTGGCGGTCATAAGCCGAAGCGCGATGGAACTCGGGGCCCTATCCCAGGCGTTCGTGCCTCCCAGTTGTCCGGTCACGATGTAAACGGCCGCTCCAAAGCCGTAGTGGCGGAGCACGGGAAAGGCATACTCAACTAAATCTTCATGGCCATCATCGAAAGTCAACAATACCGGCTTATCGGGAAGGCCCTTTCCCTCGCGCCGCCAGCGGGCCCAATCGGAAGGGCAGATACCGGTATAGCCCCGGCGAGCCAGCCAGCGCACATGGCGCTCGAACCTCTGGGGAGAAACGGTCAAACCAGGGATGATGCCGGGACGCGAGGGCCCCACATGATGATAGAGCAGCACCGGCAGGCGCACCCCAAATTCTCTCTGTAAGGCTCTCCAGGAGCCTGCTTCTTTGGCCGCGCTGCGAAATTCCACCACTCCTCGCCCGACACCCAGCAGGTAATGGCCCGCCCTCCGTAGGCGGGGGAAACGGCACAGCTTGTCACAAACCCAAATGGCCGGCGTGAGCAAACCCACAGGAGCCACAGGGAGCCCCGCATAAAAGCGCTGCCACAGACGCTTCCATCCTGTGACTTTCCCTAATACCGCCAACGCCGAATACGGGCGGTACTCGGGGTGTTTGCGGGAAAGCAACACCTCTGTCTTCCCGAAGCTCTTTCCGTCATTGCGCAGAACGTAGCGGCTGGGTTTCACGTAAAACTCGGAAGCCCTAGCTTGCGGCAAATACTTAAACTGCACGCCCATCTTCCAGAGGCGAAGGCCTAGTTCGAAGTCTTCCTTTGCTGACATGTTTTCATCGAACCCGCCACAAGCGATTACCGTGGCCCGGGGCATGGAACTATTGCTAATCAGATAATCGTCTTGAGGCCACTTCAGTCCATTTTGTGAGTCAAGATGGCAATAGTACTTCTCATACCAGGCTTCGATGGCATATTTGAGAATGGAAGGGGGAGTTTCTGGCGCAAGGGAGATGGGCCCATACACTACGGCAGGCTCCGGCCCGCTGTGCGCCCCGATGTGCAGCTTGAGGAGGCTCGGGCCGCAGATGATATCGTCGTCAACAAAGAGCAGCAAGCCACCCCTCGCCGTTTGGATGCCCTTGTTTCTAGCTGCACTGGGGCCACGATTCGGTTGTTCGATGATCCGCATCGAACACGGCGAATGCAGCTCGCGGAGGGCTTGGGCGGTTCCGTCGGTTGATCCGTCGACAACGACGATTATTTCATATTCCGTTACCTGGAGGTCCTGGTTGAACATTGCCGGAAGGGTTCGCGAAACCAATGTGTCCCGGCGGTTGTGGGTCGGCACCACGACGGAAAGCTTTAAAGGATCTGTCATGCCGACTCCGGAAGATGAAAGGCTACCCATGGATGTTACCAGACTATGACTAAAGTGACCGGACCTTTGGATCGGGGTTCAGTTTGCTGGAGGTTCGGTCTATGGCCACCGGCAGATTCTTAAAACGCCTTTCGTAAAAGAACGTCGTAGGCGACATAGTCTTTCCCCAAGTAGAATTCCGCAGTCCGGACCACTTTTAACGCCGGGTGTTCCGTAAAGAAATTGTTAATTCTCTTGCCGCTGCGAAGGAAATACCGGCCCCACCAAGCATCCTCATATATCTCCGCAACTTGCATGGTGCCCACCAGCAGGTAACCTCCGGGCCGGAGGCTGTTCACTAATTTAGTACGGGCTTTGTGGACGTAAACCGGATTCCGAATATATTCGAGCGCGTGGATGATTACGATGACGTCATATGTGCCGAGCACAGAATTAACCCGAAGATCCCACTCCGCAAACTGAACGCGCTCATCCCCCTGGAGTCGCCGGCGAGCTCGGTTTAAGGCAACGGGTGATATGTCTACGGCCAGCAGGGAATCACACCGAGGTGCGAAGATCTTCGTAAACATCCCTTCGGCGCATCCCACCTCCAGCGCCCGTCCGAAGCGAGCCGTCCCCCGAACAGCATCGAGCATCTCGACTTCGCTGCGGATTCGATCTCTTTGGTAGGAGACCGTTGCGTAATCCCAAGGGTCCTCGCGGGGCTCGAACTCATGGTTTAACTCCGCCTGTCCCCGCGCCGGGCTATCCATCACGGCCTCTCGGATTGCGAGCAAAAGATAGTACCCACTGCGCAGGAATCCGATGCGAGCGAGTGAATGGCGCAAGCGCCTGTATGCGCGGTATCCCGCGGAGCGAGGAGCCTCAGCAATCTTGCCGCCCGCCATTATTTCTTCCTCCCAGGCTCCCCCCAAAAGAGCTTTCCCTTTCGTCCCACCCGCAGACCCGCCTGCTTCAAGCGGTAAAGTATGGGGTGATGATAGGGCCACAAGCGGCGGCGGATTATGTCTTTGGTTTCTGCATCGAACGCGCCCTGGCTGGAGAGATATTGCGTGATCCAATTCAGATAAAAAACAGTGGCGGTTGGCTGCTTCCCACCTCTTATGGTCCTGGCACAAAGCTGGTTCGGGTGTATTCGATATCGATCCCAACACTCGTCTGACACAAATACAGGCAGATGTAAGTAGACCTTGGCTAGAAAAGCTTGGTCTTCATACATATTGGAAACTGCCGAGAAGGTTTCGGCAAATCCACCGAGTTTGGTGAAGATCTCTCTGCGGAAAAGCCAATCAGACGGGCAGGGGGCGTTGGCTTGTCCTGACAACATCAGTTTCAGAAGCACCGGCGGTGGGTAGACTCTGTTGGTAGCGACACCCGGCGGCTCTACGTAGTCTGGCTGCGCACCGGTCGTACGAACCTCCCAACTGCACCAGTACTGGGGTACGCCGTAGACCATGCCCACTCCGCGATGCGAATCCAAGATGGCGACTTGGCGCTCCAGTTTGTTCGGCAACCAGACGTCATCAGAATCCAGTAGAGCAATGTACTCCCCCACGGCGCTCCCGATACCCAAATTGCGAGAAGCTGGCAGACCGCGATTGCGGTGATCGGGGTGCTCGAGATATTTCACGATGTCAGGGTGCGCCGTGGAGTAGCGACCCGCAATTGCCGAACTCGAATCGCTCGACCCGTCATCAACGAGCAAGAGTTCCCAGCTCTTGAAGGATTGAGCAAAGACACTTTCGATGGCTTCCTCCAGGAATCTCTCCGCATTCAGGAAGCTCACGACAACCGACACCTTAGGCTTCGTATCCATGATTCCGCTGACGCCCCTGGCCAGGCGGGGGCTGGTATCCTGACCCTTCTTTAGAACTGCCGCGGCGTAAGAGCTGACCGTTATTTGACGGCGCGGAGCGAAATCGAAACCTCGTAATCCGGGTCGTGGCATTCCAAGTCCTCGCGCCTGAGGTCTTCGACCGCAAACCCATGCAGAAACGCAACGGCCGCGAATACATTGCCGTATGTATTGACTTCCACTTGGTTCTTCGGGAAGACTTCCTCGAATAGACGACGTAGGGATAGCGAGGTGAATCGCCAGAATTCTTCCCCGTTTTCCATGTCGATACTGTCGATTTTCTGGATGCCGGGTCCAGTAACCAGTACCACACCCCCGGGTTTCAAGATGCGATGAAGCGTGCGGACGGCGGCGGCGCAGTCGTAGATGCAGTGGAGAACCTGTGTGCACAAAATGCAGTCAAATGTGCCAGAAGGAATTTGATCGCCGCAGGCCAAGTCTGCCACGATGGTCGCTTTCGGGCTTTCGGCCGTATGGTGCAGCACATCCACCCGCGTCACCTTGGCGCCGCCGAATTTGCGAGTACAGGATTCGTCGGCGAAATCCAACACGTGCCCCTTCACATCGCCTGAGTGCAGTGCTAGAAATGATTCAATGTAGTAACGGTCGATGCACTGGCCGCGACTCTCCCCATAGTCGTAGGCGTTTGCAGGCGCCATCCGGCGCAGGCTGCCCAGGTCGCCGCCCCAGAACCGACGCCGCGCCCGCTCGATGGGCAGTTGCTGCTTACTCAGCCACTGGCGAGTGGGGGAAGGTAGAATCGTTTTCAAGACCTCTTTGGGTGTCATAGCGAATGACCGCAAAGGTGCAACGGCGGATTCAAAACTTCAGGGCTCCTCCCAACTCGAATTAATGCCCCTCCACCGGCGCCATCTCCGGTTTGACTGCCCGCAGCGCAATCGAGACCTCGTAGTTCGAATCGTGGTATTCCAGATCCCCGCGCCGAAGATCTTCCACGGCAAGCCCATGGAGAAAAGCAACCGCCGCCAAGACGCTTCCGTAAGCTTTGACCTCAACGTGATCCTTGGGGAAGACTTCCTCGAAAAGCCGACGTAGGGAGAGCGAAGTAAATCGCCAGTAATCTCCGCTCGTTTCCATATCATCCCGGCTGATCTTTTGGATCCCGGGGGCGGTCACCAGAACAACGCCTCCCGGCCTCAGAATGCGGTATAAAGTTCGGATGGCAGCCTGAAGATTGTAGACGAGCAAGAGAACCTGGGTGCAAAGGACACAATCAAAGGTGTCGGAAGGAATTTGCCCCCCATCGCTCAAGTCCGCAACGATGGTGGCGCGCGGGTTATCTGCTGTAAGGTGGAGGACGTCCACCTGAGTCAGTTTGGCGCCGCCAAATTGACGCGCATAGGAATCGTCGCCGAAATCCAGCACATGGCCTCGCACGTCCGCAGCATTCTCCGCCAGAAACTTCTCAATGAAGTAGCGATCCACAATTTGCCCTCGGCTGCCACCCCAGTTATTGCTGATGGGGGTGGTCCGCCGGAAGCTGCTAATCGCGCCCAGGCTCAGCAATTGACAGAACAAACGCTCGGCTCGCAGGGGTTGGCGCCGTAGCCAGCGGCGAGCAGGAGGGGGTAAAACAGTTTTTAGGAGATTCTTGGCTGTCATTGTCGATTGCCGCAATGGTGCAGGGGGGGATGTCCACCCGCCTCGTCGGAAGGTCCACTCTGCCCAATCCCCCTCAGGCAAGATATCGGCTGCAAAGAGATTGTTGGACCTCTCGCATATTCTGCGTGAAGTTACTTCCGCCGTCAACCACCGTACCGACATTCAAAATTGTTGCCCGCAGGCCGATTTTTCCGTATCCTGAAGAGTATGGAAGTAAATTTCGACTCGAGTCTCGAAGCCCGGCTCACCGAACGAGCGACCCAGCAGGGGCGCAAGCCCGATGAGTTTGTGCAGGACGTTGTCGCCCGGTATCTCGAGGAAGAGGACCGCTTTATCGAAGCCGTGAAGCACGGCGAGGATGCTCTGGGGCGCGGTGAGTATCTCACGCATGAACAGGTGGGCGAGCGACTCCGACGCTTTCTACATCCTTGAGGGAAATCCGTTGGTCGGAGCCAGCCGCGGAAGACCTTGAGCGCATTTGCCTGCGCATCGAACGCGACCACCCGGAGGCCGCCACACGGGTAGCCAGGGCCATTTACGAGGGTTGCGCCCAGCTTAGGGATTTTCCCTATCTTGGGCGAACCAGTCGCCGCATGAGCGGGCGGCGCGAACTGACCTTCCCACCCTTGCCGTATATCGCGGTATATCAGGTTAAACAACACGCCATTGAAATCTCGCGGATTTTTCACGCTGCGCAGGATTGGCCTTGAACTCGTAGCGCTCCCAGCCCCCGTTGTGTCTTCAATCGGCAATCGGCAATCACGAATCGACAATGTTCCGTCCCGTGTCCCGAATCCCGTACCCCGTCCTTTCCCGACCTCGGCCTTCTGGCTCGTTCTGTTCTTGAATTTTGAATCTGCGTTTTCGAATTCCCTAACCCCCAACCGCCAGTCCCAAACCCCCAGCTTTTAGCCCCTGCTCTTCTCGGCTCCCGTGAACCCTTGAGCGCGACAGGTCGCAACGCGAGGCTGGGGACGCAAACACAAAAACCAATGCATGCGCCGCGTGCGTGTTACGATTGGCCCTGGTGGCTTGTCGTCAGTTGTGACGAACGACGATTGATATTGTACGAGGACCCTGTTCAATGAACCATCGGATAGCCAATGCCATCAAGACCATCGGACAATTCCACTTCATGTCCGACACCGCAACAATGGAGAAGAGGAAGGATTTCCCCGCGACCAGGCTTCGCATTCCGCTGCTTGTTAGTCTCCAGGCTTTGGGTTTTCCAACTCGTTCTATTAAGAGCCCCACCACGGCGAGCGACTACGCGAAGCTCGCGGCGCATTTGCACGTTAGATTCGGGTTGTTCGCCCTCAAGTCTCTATACTTTTGGGAAGCATTTCAGGTTCTACGTTCTCTCCTCAACGGAAACCCAGATATGGATCCGAAAAATGAGACTCTTGAGCTTGTGATGGGAGACCTTCTGAAGGCTTCAACAGACGCCGGAATCGTGGGCGTTGAGGCGGAACCAATTGATGCCCTTCTGAGGAACTTACGTCGGAGGCCCCTGCACGGCCCCAGCAAGTGGGGGCCGGCTCTTGAAATTATGCAACAACAGATTGAGCCCATCGCCTCACGCCATTTCGGCATCACTACGGAAATACAACGCGGGCCCACCGAGGTCCCAGGCCTCTCTTACGAACAGGTTTACCGCATGGCTGTTCACGCCGGCGTCCTGCGTGCCAGGCTTATTGCAAAGGAGCTTGTGGATGAGTCCGCTCACGAGACCCTGCGAAGCCGCTATGAGTTGCGTGATATCTTCAACCGACTGAGCGTCTACGATTCAATTCCGCACGGCGCAGTCGAACTACGCAAGGCAATTCGGAGTTTGGCCGACCCCGAAATCAGATTATCATCGCATGACGTGACCGCTCTCTTTACGTCGTTTGAAACCTTCCTTGACGCTTTTTTTGGCGGCCAGGCGGGGCTTATATACCTCATCGCTTACGAGGCTGAGTTCCTTTGTCTGGCACTATGCGAGCCGGCCCGTCTTGGGGAACTTATCCGGGACGCGAGAGGGAACCTCGTCGAACTTTGCGAGTCGCTTGAAGACGCACCCATCGCTGCGCTGGACGAATTCGTCGAAGCCGCCTCGCGCAAGCCGATAACGCCCGCGGCGTCCTTGGAGCAGTCAGCAGCTCTGCGGGAAACGATCCATGCCTGGCTGCGCAGGGTTGCGCCAATGGACGAAGGAGGTGAAGAGATGTTGAACAAGAGGATTTTCTTGTCTCACAAGTCGGTAAACAAGACTTTGGTCAGACGTTTTCGGGATGCATTAATTGAATGCGGTTTTCAACCCTGGCTTGATGCGGACGAAATGCGCGCCGGCGACGTGCCGCTGCGGGCGATTCACAGGGGTCTGGAAAAGTCCTGCCCAGCGGTTTTTTTCATAACACCTGAATTCCAGGACGAGCGCTGGCTGTCGGAAGAGATCGACTACGCCCTCGATCGGAAGAGAAAGGAAGGCGACAAGTTTAGTGTCATCACGCTTGTATTTCGGGAGAAAGGCAGACCGCGCCCCGTGGTACCGTCTCTGCTGAAGCGTTACGTATACAAGGAGCCTAGTTCGGAGCTGGATGCTCTCGCACACATTGTACGGGCCCTACCGATCAAACCTGGGGCGGTTCAGTGGAAGTGATCTGCCGGGCTGGCGCCGAGCGGGGTAGCGGGGTACCGCAGAGTTATTCGGCTCCGAGCCGAACCACTCTGCGGCCCTTTCTCATTGCGCGCAAACGAACCGGTTGAGATTTCGATTTTAAATGCCGCGGAGGAAGGCAAACGATACCTACCCTGCGCTCAGCAACCTTCCGCAAGGCGGTCGTGTCATTGAGAATCATGGTCCCGGTTTATGGTCGAGGTAGTATTCCGTTAGGTGGCTCAGAACAAATTCGGCCAGTTGTTCCGTGGAAATCTCTCCGAGATCTCCCGTCCAGATGATCCTGTCAGGTGAGATCTCCATCGCAGGGTGAATTTCATAGCGCTCGGGCTCCGGAGGAGGAGAGTCGAAGATGTCTAGATAGACTCCTCCTGGTTCCCTCCCGAAAGAAAGCCGTACAATTATCGGTCCTGTGTTGAGCATCGGCTGGTAAAACAGGAGATAAGCAGCCACGTTCCCTTGCTGCATGTGAGGGCCTGGTCCTCCTCTTCCGAACTCGAATCTTGGAAGGTCCCGCAGATCGGGGTTAACCTCAGAGACTCTACGTTCCAGCACATTCAGCAAGTTTTCGAACTCTGCTTTTGCGTTTCCGAGAATGTATTGATTGACCTGTTCCTGCGTTCTCTGAACCTGTTTCTCGGCGTCCTGTTCAGCCCTCTTCTGCTGGGCCAGTCTATTCAAACGCTCTGCTAGGGATTCCTTGTCGTCCATGTCTTACCTCCTGATCCTAGCCTGCTCTAAGCCGGAAACCTGCAGCAACGAGCTCACGACGAATCTCTTCTGCGCTCTCTCTGATGTCCTTGTCAAATTCGACTCGGACAATGCCATGTAAGTCCGAAGGTAGTTCGACGCCCTTGCGATAGACACAAGCAACGCGGTCCCTGCCCAGCTTCGCCATGAGATAGCCCCACTCAAAAACTACGTTCTGCCGCGCACGTGGGACTAGGCTGTCTCTGCTGCCTCCACCAAGATCGTCGGGGGTAAGAAGGACAACGGCATAGCCGACTTCCGTGTATGCTTCCACCTTTTCAATAACAGTAAGACCCATGCTCGGTTTGTCCCTTAAGATGATCGGCTCCAGACCCCACCTGCGAAGAAGTAACTCAATCTGGTCCACGGCTGTGATGTCATGACCGTGGACAACGAAAATGCGATCATTCGTTTTAGGCCCGTTGACACTTTGTTCTGAGTTCCGTTTTTTCAATCTGCCTCTTGCTTCGTCCAAGACTCCCCTCGTGATATCGGTGCCCTTGGTGGTGACGTCCCATTCGTCCGGTATGAAGACGATCACGTTGCTATTGCGTCTTTCCGCCCGAATAAACGGCAATAGCTCCTTTGAGGATTGCGTGGTTTCGTTAAAGTGCAAATCCTGAACACGCTTTGGGTCGATGACCTTTCCTCCACAGAAAAAAGTTTGCCCCTCGAAGTAGGGCGCAGCGATCTTGGAAATAAGATCCTCGTATGCGAGATCGAGTTCCAATGCATCGGTGGGACTGCTCTTCCTATCTTCGGGTTTAAGGGTCAACCTTGCATGATAGAACATGGCGATCTTCTCGCGCGTACCTAGCTGGCGCCGTTTGGAGCCTCTGATTTCGAAGGGGCATCTTCCCCCCGTATGGCGTGTCCACATCATACTCTCCGGGAGCTTCCTTTTCAAAGCAGAGCGGAGGTGGCTGTACTTTGGCCTCCTTCGCGGCACTAGAGGGAAACTGACCGTTGGGTGGCGGCATGGGGTGTGGCACAGGCACTGTTGCTTGTGTCCAATGTGTGGAGTGCATCCGCTTTGGGCACAGGCAAGGGAAGGGTGACAGGCACCACCGTCCCGAATGTTCCGCATGTCACGAGCATGAAATCGCTGCTGCCGCACGTGACCTGCATGCCGTTTTTTTATCTCGACGCGGCATTTGACCCATCACACCTGACAATGGGATGACGTATTAGTAAGTCTAGCTATATTAACATGTTACTAGGAATTTCCGAGTAACCCGCAGTTGCCAAGAGCAGGCAGCACCGAGGTGGGCGAACGTGGCCCTCCTTCGTGGCACAAGGTCCGGAAATGACTGCTTGGGGACGCGGGGGCAACGCCTATCAGGAGCGGCATGTTGCGTCGCACAGGCACTCTTGCCTGTGTCCAAGGTGTGGAGTGCATCCGGTTGGGGCACAGGCAGGAGTGCCTGTGCCACCACGCCACCGGTCAGAGCACCCGCGTGTCATGGCCACGCGAAAACCGGTCCGCACACAGGACAAAACGGCGATCCGCGGAGAAGGTCACGGGGGTGTCCACCTCCATGCTAGGTTGCAAGCTCACGAGAGCCGTGCTGCATCTCCAAAAAGTCTGCTAACGCGGCTTGGGTGATGCGAATTTGGAATTCCACTGGGGAACGAGTTTCCGGGCTTCATCGAGAGGTACGACCCGGCCCGCGTCGGCGTCAGCAATGCCGCGGTCGATCGCTGCCAGGGTCTTCGCATCGACTTCGACTTCCTCGTTGATGGGCACTTCCAACTTTAGATCGATCATACCGCCAGAGCACTCCAGACTGCCGCGGAACGCAATCGCGTCGGGAGTAAACATTCAATTGCTCCAGGCCGCCCCCGCTCGGCGGGGAACGCATCAGCCGGACGCCAGTGCGGAGGTGGGTACACCTGGCCTTCCTCCACGGCACTACATCGGGAAATGACCGCTTGGGGACGCGGGTGCAAGGCCTATCGTGGGCGGCATGGAGTGTGGCGCAGGCACTCTTGCCTGTGTCCAATGTGTGGAGTGCATTCGCTAGGGCACAGGCAGGAGTGCCCGTGCCACCAGGCCACCGATCAGAGCGCCCGGGTTTGATGGCCATGCGATAGCCGCTCCATACATGGGAGCAGATGACGAGCCGCGGAGGAGGCCACAGTATGTCCACCTCCGCGCTACCAGTTCGATGCGCTGGTCAGGGGCGGTCTGCCAGCGGATCGAGCAGCTTGATCTCGCTAATCCAGCGAAAATCTTCGGTATTACGGGTGACCAGGACACGCCCGTGTTCCACCGCTGTGCCGGCAACAATCGCGTCGCCCAGCGTCATTCTGCGCCGCTGCCGTAGCTTGATAGCCCATTGCACCACGGCATCTGAAACCGGCAGCACCTCAGTTGCCTGGAAAAATCGCTCCAGAAACTGCCGCTCTTCATCACCCAGACGGTGGTAGCCGAGCACCTCGATGGAGCTGATGACCGAGACCGCGGGGGCATGCTCGGCAATGAACTTCCTCAGTGCAGCATGTTCAGCTTGTGCGGCGTAAATGATGATATTGCTATCGAGGAGCATCACCCCTCACGGGCAGGTAACGTGCGCTCGTGCCGGACCTCGCGCTGCCAGGCAACCGGATCGGTAATGGCGGCAAATGTTCCCCGGCTGGCCAGGGCAGCGAGAGCCTCCGCCATAAGCCGTCCCCGTTCGTGTGCCGGTTCAAGAGTGGCGTCTTCCAGGGGGGTGATGTGTACCGGCACCGGCTGCGTCTGCTCAGGGCGCTGGTCGAGCCATTCCACATGGTCGCCGTGCAAGATCGCTTTATAGGTGCGCAACATACTCACTCCGTAAGAGCCGATGCCAATGCCTTCACCCAATTGTACCTCGCGCAGGCACGAGTGTCACTCTCCATACCACCGAGTCGTCAACTTCGCCGTACTCATGCGCCAGAACATTGCGTTGCGCGATGATTCGCTGCCAGGAGATCTCCGGGTGAGCGGCCCGAAAGCCTCGCGACAACTTAGGCCGGGAAATGCGTGTCAGGAATCATTTTATTATTGAGGGAAAAGCGATAATCCCCTGACATTATTTCTCCCACCCCTGTGGGCACCCACGACGGGTGCCCCTACGAGGTAAATTCAACAGAAATATCCTCCGCCGGAAGATTTGTCCCTATTCACCTAGCCTCTGGTCGCCATCGTGCTACATATCTAGCGGAGTATTGTCGTGTGGGTAAAACGGCGCACCGCAGAACGGGTTTTGGGGCAAACGGCTGGCTACCCAGGAAGGCTCTGTAATCCAGCACGTAGCCCCCAGTGCCCAAGCTTTGGGGAAGTCCCGCACGTGAACAACGTGCTCCTGAGCGGCAACGGCAAGCGCGGTGGGAGCAGGGACTCGGAAAAACTTCCCGGGAACCTTGAATGTTTATGAAAAACAATAACTTGGATCGAAGTCACGAACCTGGTGAGGGAGGGCGGAGTCGGCCCCGCCGTGGCCACATTTTCCGGCAGGGGATGAAAAAAAGATGTTAAAAAAATACGAACGAAGCCGGTATGTATATGAAAACACACAAATCTCGGACACAATACCCGGAAAAATGTCGGACATTTATGTCTTAGATTCGGACATTTACGTCTAACCGACACCCATTTTGCAGAAAACTGCTCCTTTGCGACGACCATTTGTCAGATCAATTCGGTTTTTCGCGGGTTTTTCCGTGCACGATACAGCCCCTTTACGAAGGATGAGCCGTCCTAATTTCGGCTGGCTTCCGACCGGCATTGAGCCGTCAAGATGGCGGCGCTGGCAATCCTGAGCCCGGGTCGGACCGGTCCTGCTCGGAGGGTCGGCCAGACGAAAAGAACGCGCTCGAGGACAGGCGGCCCACTGCCGCCGACTCGCGCTCGAACTTTGGGACCCCTTGGACTATACTCAGCTTGTTTTGGAGGATCAGACAACTTCATGGGCTCGGTCAAAACCTTGCTGGGAGGCGTGCTTGAACTGGTCGCCGCCGGTGGCATCGGCCTCGGGGTTACGCACCTGCTAGGGCCCATCCCTCCTCGTTGGCGCCTCTCGATATCCCTCATCAGCGGCGTGGCAATTATCGATTTGGGCGTGATGCTGGTCCTCTTTCTGGGAGGGGGTGTAACGGCGGTGAAGTTGGTTGGCGCCGCGCTAGCAATAATTGGCTGCTGTTTACTTTTCAAGTTTAGAAGGCACCTGTCCTTTACCTCCGGCCTAAGAACCCTGCGCCGCGCTGACGGGTGGTTCATTGCCGTGATCGTTGCGGTGATCGCAATCAACCTCATCATCGCCATCGCGCCCTCGACGAAGATCGACGAGTTGTATTACCACATGCTGATCCCCAAGCGAGTGATGGAAGATGGGGGCGTATACCTGTATCGTTGGCCATTTGAAGCGGCATTCTTCCCCCAAACAGCCTTCCAGTTGGGACTCAGCGCGGCCTACGCCGCAGGGTTCCCCGAGGCCGGGAACGTGGTCAGTTGGGGGTTGGGAGTGGCGTTGATTCTGCTTATCGTTGGCATCACTACCGACCTGACCAGAAGTGTTTCGGCCGGATGGATGACGGGAGCGATCTCTGCCGTTGGCATTTACTCTTCCGTATGGCATGTCACCAGCGGGCCGCATGCGCTGGGAGATCTTGCCACGGCAACGGCGTGTCTTCTCGCCATGCTTCCCGACGGCGTAACGGGTGAGTTGAAGGCGCATACGAGACTGTTTTTTGTTTGCCTCGCGGCCTACGCCGCCGCTTCCACAAAGATCTCAATTCTGCCTCTCTCGGTGGCCGTCACGTTCATCGGTGTCCACCGGGCAGCGGCCGGTATCGGTTGGAAGAAGGCCGCGGGAAGTGCCTTGGGCGTGTGGGCAACGTTCTATGGCCCAATCGTCCTTTGGACCTGGATGCAGTGCGGCTCACCGTTTGGCCTTGCCACCGCGACTTTGTTTCACTCACACTACTTTGGGCCCGAAACAATCGCAAGATTCTTGGACGCCCGCGACCTAAACAGGACGGGGTGGATAGTCCTCCTGACTTGGCTGGCCCCGTCTGTCTCCGTAGGAGTAATCGCAGCCTTTGGCGTCGTTACCTTTGCAGCCTGGAAACGCGAGCGGGTCTTCAAGGTCCTTTTCGGACTTGTCTGCGGGCAGGCAATTCTCATCGCCTGGCAGCTCCCGCAAGAGTTTAGATTCCTGGGTGGACTTCAGTACGTCGTGCTCATCCTTGGAGCATGGGTATTATGGCCGTCCCAACTTGGAACGCGCCTCATCGCCCGATGGTGGTTGATTCTGTTTGGAGCGTGCCTGCCGTGGCTGGCCGTGCAGATCTACTACGCAAGACCCTTCATTAAAGTGGTGTCGGGAATCGAAAGCCGCGATTCCTTTCTGCGCGATTACGTCGCCTTGGAGGATGATTTTCGCGCCCTTAACCGCATTTTGCCTGCCGACGCCGTGATCTACGTCGTGGATTTTCGGCTTCCTTCTTATTACGCCCCGCGCCCTGTGATCTTCACCTTGGAGGATTTGAGAGGGCGGAGGCATTTGTATAGATTCTTAGTAGGCACGGATGCGCCCCCGGTGGAGAATTCACTTACCTGTGCGGAGACCGTCTATGAAAACAGCAGCGCAATATCAGATGTCTACCGCACACCGGGACGGGCGGCAGAGCGCGACCCGCTTAAGGTCGAGCGTTGTGAAGCCGTTGACGCAATCGGGCCCTGACCCGAGTGCCCAGACTCCGAGAGAAGTGATGGCTCACCAAGTACTTCATATTCTTGGCACGGCACAGCCCGAGGGAACGGGCATGGCCCGTATCGTGCGTGCGCTCGCGGAGGGCCTCGATCCCGAACGATACCGCATCCACACCTGGTTCCTGGAGGGGGCAGGACCTCAAGTGGCCATGCTCCAGCAGGCAGGCGTGCGGGCAAATAGTCTCGATTGGTGGCGCGGGATGCGCGATCCCATGGGAGCCTGGAGGTTCTGGCGCAGACTGCGTAATCAGAGGTTTGCGATTGTCCATATTCACTTCGGAGGAAGGTCTGTCGGCTGGCTCGTGCGAGCAGCTACACAAGCCAAGATCGTCAGGCATCTGCACGGCCGGATTCTGGAGCCGCGGGGCCTCACGCCGGTCCACTTCTCCGCGCGTGGCACAGATGCAGTCGTCGCCGTCTCTCAGGCAGTGGCAAGTCGAGTTGTCGATGGAGTGGCGCGAGTGATTTATGCCGGAGTGGCCGTCCCCCCTGGCGACCCTCCTGCCCTGCGCCACCGCGACACATCTGAGATCATCCTCGGAACAGCGGGGCGACTGGTGGTACTGAAAGGGATCGAGTACTTGCTCAGCGCCGCCGCCATGCTTCGGCGTGAATTCCCTGCCCTCCGAGTGGAGATTGCCGGCTCCGGGCCGCAACGCAAGAAACTGGACGAGGCGGTCGCGCACTCTGGTCTCGGGGGATGTGTTAAGTTTCTTGGCTGGATCGACGACCTCACTCCGGTTCTGCGGCGCTGGGATGTCTTCGTGATGCCGTCCCTGGAGGAGGGCTTCCCGATTGCCGCTTTGGATGCCATGGCCTCGGGCCTGCCGGTGGTCGCATCCTCCGTAGGCGGCGTCCCGGAGTTGATTGAGGACGGAAAGACGGGCTGGCTTGTCCCGCCACAAGATGCCGAAGCCTTGGCCGACCGGTTACGTCTCCTCCTTTCGAACCCGGATCTTCGCCTGAGCATGGGATCAGCCGGGCATGTGCGCGTAAGAGATCATTTCGGCATCGCGCAGATGACGGCGAGATTCGCCGAGCTTTACGATGAACTCCTCAATGAGACCCGGAAATGGGCCCTACTGGCCGGGCGGAACGAGCCTTGAATTCTCTGCACTTCGGGCGGTCTGACCCATCGCGTCAGACCGATGCGGTGACGCGCAGCGGACGTGCGCTCTTCACAGGATTGTGATATGGAGATTCCCGGCGAATTTCTAAACCAAACGAGCATCATCGTTTGCACCGTCGACCGCCTGAACGACCTTGAGAAATGTCTCGAATCCTTACGCCCTTTCAAGCCCGCAGTTGCAGAAATCATCGTTGTCAACAACGGTCCACACCTTGCGGCGGTGATGGATATTGCCCGGCGCCACGATTCCACGGTCGTCTCAGAGGACCAACGTAGTGTCAGTCGGGCGCGCAACGCGGGAATCCGCGCGGCAATGGGAAGCATTCTGGCATTCCTCGACGACGATTCGGTGGCCGACCCGGACTGGCTTCCGCTCCTGCTGACCCCATTTCGTGACCCCCAGGTGCTCGCAGTCGTGGGGAGCATCTTCGCCCAAACCCTTCGCGACCCCGTCAGCCAAGCCTTCGATTATCTCCATCGGACTCAGTTCCCGGAATCGCAAGTGGCCATCGATGGGAACGCCGGTGGGAACTCCTTCCCCATGCGCGCGGCCTTAGTGGGCAACGCCAACATGGTGATTCGGCGGGAGGCTTTCGACCGCTTCGGTTATTTCGATTCTCGCTTTGGTCGCGGAACCCGAATCGGCTCTGGCGAAGAACCGGATCTACTCGTCAGGGTGTTACTAGGGGGCGGCAAGATCGTCGTCGAGCCTGCGGCTCGAATTCTCCACCGTCATCCCACAGAATGGCGCGCTGTCCGGCGCTGGGCTTTCCATTCGGGTTGCGCGCATACGGCCATCCTCTCTAAATACTTCATTCAGAAACCCACTCTGCGCGCCCCAATCCTTCGCTACGCCCTTTCACGCCTGCAGGGCCGACCCGCAGCGGAAGCATCGGCCGCGGCGAAACTCAAAGTCCCACGAATTCCGCTCTTGCTCGGCAGCCTCTACGGCCCGGTCGCTTTCCTCCTTTCAGGGAAGGAGCAGACGTGCTTGCCCCTGGCGCAGTCAGAGCGGAGCCCGAAGTGAAGCGTGGACGCTTGGCCTTGACAACCCTTAATGACCCTTAATTAGCTAGATTAACTCTTCAGGGGGGATAGTTCGGGTTCGACCTTGCGAGGCGCTGCTTTGGGCTTGGGCCAGAAATTCCAGACATCGACAATTTGTCTGTTAGGGGGGAAGGAAAGTGATTGATAAACGGAATGGGGAGCGCCCAGGATGAAGATATCCGCGCGCGCTAAGGCCTGATCCAGCGGAACCAGCGTAGGATCTTGCACATAAGGGTCGGTGCACAGTACTTCGCGGGCCTCGACCTCCAAGAGTTTCCGCAGCTTGTAGGAAAGGCTATCGCGCACGTCGTCGGAATCGCCCTTGAAGGCCATGCCCAGGATCGCTACGCACTTTGTGCCGAGGCCCAATGAACGCAATTGCGCAACGAGGTAGTTCGGCAGCCCCTCGTTGACCAGCATCGCGGCGTGTCCCATGAAGAAATTGTTCCCCGTGAACGCCGCAAGCTGCAATGTGTCCTTCAGCAAACAGGGGCCGGCCGCGAAACCTGCCCGCGAGAAACTGGCCATGCGGGGATAATCGCGCGTGACCGCGTCATAGATGCGATAAAAGTCGAGCCCGTAGCTTTGCGCGAGGACGTAAAACTGATTGGAAATGGCAAAGTTGAGGTATCGCCAACTGTTTGTAAACAGCTTGGCGAGTTCCGCCTCGGTAGGCTCAAGTTCAATAATCTCAGGAGAGAGTCGGGAAAACAGGTTGCTGGCTCTCGCCATCGCTTCCGGTTCAAACGCCGCAACAATCTGGGGCAGCCGCGTCAGCTCCTCGATCGCTTTCCCTTCTGTTATTCTCTCCGGACAAAAGGCGACGTGCACGTTACGGCCCAGAGCGCGCACGCGGTCGTACACGATTTTGGTGACCCCAGGGTAGACGGTGCTGCGCAACACCAGCAACGCATCCTCAGGGAGATGATTGACCAAATCGTCAACACTCCGGCAAAGGTTGCGAAGAGTTGGATTCAAATATTTGTCTACCGGAGTGCCCACCACCGCGATCGCCGCATCGGCGTGCGCCAGGCAGCCTTCGTCCAGCGTCGCGTCCAAGCCTCTCCCCACGACTTGTTGGAGCATTTCCGGGGCGCCCTGTTCCAGAAACGGCATCTCGCCCCGGTTCACCTTATCGACTTTGGCTTTGTCGATATCCAGCAAGCTTACTTTCACACCGCGGGAGGCAAAAAGCAGGCCCAAGGGAAGCCCGACGTGTCCACATCCGCCTACGATCACGACATGTTTAGGAGTCCACATGATTCCATTTCTCTAAGCGGCTCGCCGCCTGCGAACATTCTTTGTAACTTGTACCACAAAGGTCCGGACCCGTCCAGCCAACCAATGAGGGGGCAGCGCATGGCCTGCTCCCCCTTTCTGCTTAGAAATTGTCACTCCGGGAAGCGAAGTCGCATGCCAGCGGCAGCAACGCCGCAATGGCTACGCCCCAGTGACGTCAACCGTCTCGATGGGTCGCCGTGCCCGCCGAGTCTAAAGGGCCAACCCTACCTCGCAGACCATCCACCAGGCCTTTCAGGCTGTACCATATGATCGAGAATCGGTCCTCGTCGAACAGCAGGATTTTCAAATGGTCAAGACAAGTCCTGCGAACCATCCAGTAAATATCGCCAGCGCTCACCTCGCGCCTTTTCATCATGTGGATCGTATTGCGAGTGAGGTAGTACCGCGCGTGCTTACCGTAATGGTCGTAGTATGCATGTCTCCAGAGGAGTTTCCTGCGCCTTTTGGATCCCTCCTGGTGAATCAACACGGCCTCGGGGCAAACATAGATCCGGAAACCCGCCCGGACGAGGCGCCTGCAAAAGTAGGTGTCGACGTAATAAATAAACAGATCTTCGTCAAATAGCCCCATAGTATCAAACACTCGGAGTTGGATGAGGCTGCCGGAAGATATCACCCCCTCATCCTCCAGAGCCGCTCCTCCGCCCTCCCTCGGGAGATACTGAATAAAACGTTGGATGTTCTGATCGAAGGGATTAGCCCCGACGACTCCGACATTCCGTATCCCCTGCCGTTCGAGGGTTACGTAAGCCTGCACGAGTTTGTCGACCATACCAGGCGTGGCTTCGCTGTCGTGATCAAGCGTCAGTATCCACTGAAATCCTTTGTCCCGCGCCCATTGCACGGCCTGATTGTAAGCGTGCGCGAGCCCCTCATTTCGTTCATTTAGGATGGCCGTTACGAAATCGGAAGCGGCCAGACTGTGCAATTCCCGGACGGTAAGTTCGTCAGAGCCATTGTCCACAATGAGCACGTGGCCAACCTGGTTCCGGATGGCATCAAAGCAACGATGAATCGCCGCCCCGATGTTGTAGGTGACAATGACCGCGCAAATTCTAGATCGGTAAGAGGATTCGAGGGCCTCGGGGCCAGGCGACCCTTCACTTAGCACGTCCTCCCTCCAATCGAGTTTACGCATTCCGTTACGTGCGCCACCTGTTCAGGGCTGAGGGTTGGAAACATCGGGAGCGACAACATTCGCTTGGTCACCCTCTCGGTTACGGTCAGGTCCCCGCACCGGTGTTCGATGCCTGAAATGGCCGGCTGAAGATGACAAGGTATCGGATAGTGGATGAGGGTTTCGATCTTGCGCGCTAGCAGGTGCTTTTGCAAGCTGTCCCGATCGTCGCTTTGAATCACGAAAAGGTGGTAAGTGTGGACGCAGTCAGGGCTTGCCTTGGGAGGAGAAAATCGTTCTTCCAGCCGCGCAAGATAACCTGCCGCAACCCGCCGGCGCCTTTCGTTCCACTCCTCCAGGTGGGGAAGTTTGACCCGGAGGATCGCCGCCTTCACCTCGTCGAGCCTGCTGTTGTACCCCAAGGTGTCGTGGTGATACCGGCTGGATTCGCCGTAATTGCGCAGCCGTCGCAACCGCGCGGCGAGCTCCGGGTCGTCGGTCACCACCGCTCCGGCATCGCCGCACGCGCCCAGGTTCTTGGTCGGATAAAAGCTGTAACAACCTAATTGTCCCATGCTTCCCGCTTTCCTGCCCTTATAGGAAGCCCCGTGCGCCTGCGCGGCATCCTCGATGACGTACAAGTCATGCTGTTTCGCGAAAGCAAGGATCTCATCCATCTCCGCACACTGGCCGTACAAATGGACGGGAAGGATCGCGCGGGTCCGGGGAGAGAACGCCGGAGCCAACTGCTCCGGGGCGAGGGTGTAAGTCTGCGGGTTGATATCGATGAATACAGGCGTGGCGCCTGTGGCTGCGATCGCCAGCGCGGTGCCGATGAAAGTGTGCGCCACCGTGATAACTTCGTCGCCGCGGCCAATGCCGCACGCAAGCAGCGCAAGCTGAAGGGCCTCGGTTCCGGATGCCACGCCGATGCAGTGCTTGACTCCGCAGTAGGCCGCGAACTCCGCTTCGAACCCCTTCAGTTCCTCTCCCAAGATAAACCACGAACGCTCCAGGACGCGATGGATGGCGTCATCGATCTCTCGCGCCAGCAGCGTGTGCTGTGCCTGCAAATCGCCGAACTTAACGGACAAAGAGCTTGCCAAGACCGTTCCCCGCTAAGGCAGTGAATTCCGCTGCCGAACGAATTCCCCATAATCCCGAAAGTAGTCTTCTTCCCGGTATGGCTGGGATGCCAGCACCAGGCAGATTGCCCCGGAAGAAAAGTTCTTGAGTTCCCGCCAGATCAGGCGGGGCAGGTACAAACCATGGAAACTCCGGTTCAGTTGGAAGGTCCGCTTGTTTGCGCCATCATCGACCTCTGCCTCGAAAGACCCCAGGGCGGCGACGATCACTTGTTCCAACTCCTTGTGCGCATGGCCCCCGCGCGACTCTCCTCCCGGGACATCATAGAGGTAATACACGCGGGCGATTGTAAAGGGAACGTCCGTTCCACCTTCAACCGGCGTGATACTGCCGCGCCCGGGCTGAACGACCCGCGGCAGATCCAGCAAACGGCAGTCGTCCACTGTGATCATTTCGTCTTCCCCAGGAACGTGAACTCTTGATACTCGCGCAGGTACTCCCCTTCCGAATACGGCTGTGACGCGAGGATGAGGGCGACCGAATTACTGGAGAAGTTTTCGAGGCGGCGCCAAACCATCGGGGGAACGTAGAGCCCCACATAGGACCGGTTCAGTTGCACAACCTGCTCTTCCTTCCCATCATCGATCACCACATCGAAACTACCGGAGACCGCAATGATGAACTCTTCCAGCGTGCGATAGGCGTGACCGTCGCGGGTCGCCCCTCCCGGCACGTCGTAGACCCAATAGACTCGCTTTATGGCGAAGGGGATGTGGCGCTTCTCCTCTACAAAAGAGAGGTTTCCGCGCACGTCGTCGATCCGCGGCAAGCGGATAACCCGGCAGCTTCCCGGAGTCGAGCTGAGTACGCCCGCAGCCGGGGCGCTGGTGGGTTGGATGCGAGGTGTGGTCATGTCCTCAAGTCTTCCTGTTAGAAATCACGTACTGCGGCGCGCGCGGCTTGCTCATAGACCGCGACAATGTAATCCATGGCGCCGGGCGTCAGGTGCTGGTGGCAAGGAACAAACACCGCGTGCCAGGGGTAGAACACACTTGCTTCGATTCCGTGTGACTGATAAGCCCGCTTGATATCTTCCGGGATAACAGCATCATGAGGCTTGAACATGAATGCGCCAGGTATGGTGCCGGGATGGAGCGATAGCGCCGGCTGGCAGCCAATTTCCGCAAATCGCTTCTCCAGGTAGTGCCAAGCGGCAATGCGCGCCTCGCGAATCGACGCCAGCCGCGGAAGGTCGGAGCCGACAACGTTGAAAATAGCTCGACGATGGGCCGGAAGCATCTCGACTTGCCGACGGACGCCGCAGACAATGCCGCCATAATTAATGGGAAAGAATTTCGGCAAGCTGAATATTGCGTACTTCCCATCACGGCCAAGCTTCTTGCCGTTGTGTGTAGAGGCAAAAGCGTAAGCGCAGTCCTCGGCAACCGGAATGCCAAGTTTCAGCAACTCATCAAGCCTTGCATAAGGGATGCCCCACTCGTGAATCACGACAATGAGCCGCGTGGAGGGCTCGATCTTCATGGACCAATGGCAGAGGCGTCCAATTGTGTGAGTTACACAACCGGAAACATAAGAGTTGCCGGTTGTCGTAAGAATGGTAACCGTGTCATCAGCCCCCAGTCCGGCATCGGCAAGCACGAGCGCCAGCGCGTGCCGACCGCTGAACGTCAACGTCCCCGGGCGGCCCAGGTGCTCTTCCAGCAGGCGCTCTGCCACCGTTTCATCCACATCCTCGCATGCGCGGTCAAGGTAGGTGTGCAGAAACGGGCTGATCCGGATGCCTGCCGGAATCATTGAGTCATTTTCGGGCGGCAGCATTATCTTTAATCTTTCAGGAGGCGTGGTCATATCTCCAAGCTCAGCTCATAGAAATCATAAACCGTCGCGCGTGCGCCGTAACTTTCTTTGTTTTGGATCAGCTCGACGTTCAAGGTGCGCCCATTTTCCACAGTGGAAATGCCAAAATCAATATAGGGCTTGTCTGGATATACTTCGTTCATGAGCACATCCATGACGCAGTCGAGCGCCCCGAGGCTCATCCCCTTTTCGGTAGCGTGGCGGTATTGGCCGTGGGCGACATTCGCGCTTTCGTAAATAATAACCCCTCCGAGCATTTCGTCCTGGAAATGAACCGTGTAGAGCTTGATATTCTCCGGAAAACGTTCAGCCAGGAGTTGGATTTCCGCCGCCGTATGGACCGGCCGCACGCCGTGCCGTTCTTGCAGGTTGGCTTCGGCAATCGCCATGAACCGGGAAAACTCCTGCGTCCGCGCCACTTTCAGGCGGTTAGACTTGGCGCGCTGAAGGGCCCGCCTCCGATTCCTCGCCAGCGCGAGCCTCCGGCCGGCGACAACGGTGGAAGAGACATCCCGCCGGAACAGCCTGGCGTTGTGCAGAAAAAGCGCGTACAGATCCTCCTCCGCCGGAAGAGTATGGTAGATGTGAGGAATCGGCTTGTATATCAACTTCTTGATGCCTTGCGCTCGCAACTCATTTATCAGCGCCGAGAAAACGTCCAACATCAGAATTGTCGTCATTCTCTGGTCGGAAATGATTCCCCCAAACGTGAGCCCTCCGTGCGACACCACCGTGTCGTCAACCCGGTTCGCGGGCATCACGGCGACAAGTTGATCGCCGTGAAAGAACAGGAGTGAGAAGTCCCTAAATCTGTCGGCGTGGTGTTCAAGGTAATTCCTATGGAAGATGAATACGCCGTTCTTGGATTGACGAATGAAATCGTCCCAACAGGTTTGGAACTTCGGCTCGTAGGACTCCACGCGCACTGAGGTTTCAACAATCATGAGTGTACGGCGACGGATGAGTTTGGCCTTTGATTTTTCCGCTCACGGCCGCCTGATTAACACGTCCTCGCGCCGATTCGCAAAGGGCAGGCCAGGAGGTTGAGGAACCACATAGGCGTCAAACCCCTGATTTCGCGCCCGGCTGATCAAGGCCAGAATTACCGAATCATCCATTTGGCGCCGCTCCAAACGGTTAAAATGCACCTCGGGCAGCGCCTGGGTATTGTTGAATTGCTGGTGGAACTTGACGCCATTGGCGCTGCTGAAAAAGCGCCGCCGCTTTGAGATGTTGGGAATATCTCCAATCAACATCTCGGCGCCTTCAGCCAGCAGTTCCAGGGACCGGTCCAAGAAATCCCATACGTTCCCTTCAGCGAAAACGTAGTGCAGCACGCTATACGTGAGGAGCACATCCACCTTCGAGTGGTAATCTCTGAAGAGGGGCTCGCACTGGGGGTAGTATGCCGGAAACTTCACAATGAAATCGTCGTCAGGAAGATGCGCTAGCATCTCTTCCGAATCAACGAACAAAAGCTGATGCCCTCGTTCGCGGCAGAGGTCAATCATCATCTGAGGCAGTTCGCTGCAGCCCGGACCGACTTCGAGCACCACTTTTCCTCTGGCATTAAGCAAAGGCAGATGAGCGACGATGCTCTGAAAAATGATCCCCGCCTTTCCCTTCCGGTACGAATCGGGGCCCCCGCTCATTTCGTTTTGGCTCAGGGAATCATCCTGGGCCATCCTACGGTAATCTTCGAAGGATAAGTTGGCAAATCTTCGGTAATGGTCGTCAGTCAGACTCATGCATTCTCCCAGAAACGATGGGCATTACTTACGCCCATGGCGCGATCGCGCTCTCCGTCACGTTCAACCTACAGCCAGGTGCGAATTCCACGCAAATTCTTTCTCCGGTTTAAGCCCCTGTTTCAGGGCCTAACGGCGCTTGGAACCTATCCTTACGCAGGAAGGGAGTCCGGAATCTATCGTAGCATGGCCGTCTCCGCATCGACTCGTCACTGGCAGGACGCCCGCGACACGAATGAGACGAAGCCGATCAGTCAGTGCGGCCCTCCCGCCAGAAAAACCGCCGAAGTCGATTTGCGCCGAGCCGGACGATCGTAGAAGCAAAAACCTTGTCTCCTAGCCATCGCGGCGGAAACCCAAGCTCTCGAACCGTCATGAGCCCCAGACGCAGCCTTTCAAAGCGGGATAACCAATGCGCCAGGTCCGCCAAGTCAGAGCGAAGCGTGGGGTCGCTGCGAAACGCCGCCGCGACCGCCAGAGATGCGGCTTCCCTATCATCGAGCAAAAGATGAAGCGCGGCGCGGCGCAAATCCAGCAGTGCTTTCTTGCGTGGGCGGCCAAGCTGGCCCCCCGCCGTATCCGCCTTCCGCCGCAGCGAAATAACGACGTCGAGGTGATGACCGATGTCCTTGCGGCTTCGGACCCGATCCTCCGGCTGGGGGAAACTCATCGAGGTGTTGTATTCATGACATCGATACCTCACCACGGCGCCCGGCAGAAATGCACTCGGATAGCGCGCGGCCAGCCGAATCCACATTTCCCAATCCCCATAAGTCAACCCCGGCTCGAACGGTCCAGCCTCCTTCATGCACTTCATTCGCACCATCACGGTAGGAGCAGCGATGGTGTTCTGTAAGATAAGCTCTTCCGCCAAATCAGAAATTGCGGACAAATCCTGGCCCATTTGGCCCCGAAGCTGGGCGCCGTCCTTGTCGATGTACTCGGCAACCCCATAGACCCACCCCACGTTGGGATGACCTTCCATGAAGGCCACTTGGCGCTCGAGCCGGTCTGGGCAGGAAACATCGTCCGAATCGTGACCGCACCAATAGAGCCCCCGAGCTTCCTCAATCGCGAGGTTCTCGGTGACCGTGATGCCCAGGTTCTGTCGGCCCGGATGTGTGAATACGCGCACGATTTCGGGATATTTGCAGGCATAGCTCCGTAAGATTTCCAGGCTGTTATCGGTCGATCCATCATCAACCGCAACGAGTTCGAGATTGCGGAAGGTCTGGCTTAGGATCGATTCCAACGTTGCGGCCAGGAACCGAGCATGATTATAGGAGGGTACGCACACGCTGACCATGGGGGTCCGAGCCATTGAGATATCCCCCTTAGCGCAATTTCCTTTGCCGCGCCAAATCAACCATTTTCCGAACACCCATTGCCTTTATCATCTAGGCATCAGCCGCGGGACGAAACTCGCTGTAAGCCCATCCGCAGCAATGCTGACACGAAATCCTTATCCGCCAGCCAGCTCGGTGGGAACCCCAGTTCCCGGATCATCATGAGCGCTAATCGCAGGCTCCCGAAGTGGCGTAAACAATGGGCCAGATGCTTCAAGTCGCCGCGGAATGAGGGGTCACTTCGAAACACCTCCGCAGCGGCCAGAGATGCTGATTGCCTTTGGTGCAGCAAGATAAGAAATGCAGCCCGTCTCAGGTCAAGCAGCCCCTTGATTCGCGGCCGGCCAAGCTGAACATCCGCCGCATCCGCCTTCCGGCGCAGGGCGGTGATTGCCTCAAGCGAGTGCCTGAGATTCTCAAGACGGCGTTCAAGACTCGCATCAAAGGGAAAAATCAAGGAACTGTTATAACCATGGCAACGATACCCTGCCACCGCACCCGGCAGGAAAGCACTTGGGCAGCGCGCGGCTAGCCGAATAAAGAACTCCCAATCGCCGTACATCAATTCAGGTTCGAACTGCCCAACCTCGAGCATGCACTTCGTTCGAATCAAGACGGTGGCGCCCGCAATCCTGTTATCCAAGACAAGCTCTTCCGCCAAATCGGGGAATGCGGACAGGTCGTGGCCGAACTGTCCCTCGAACCGCGCGCCTTGCTCGTCGATGAAATCGGCGGTGCCATATACCCAATCGATTTCCGGATGACTTTCCAGAAAGCCGACCTGGCGCTCGAGCCGGTCCGGGTAGGAAACGTCATCCGAAGCATGAGGGCAGAAATAGACGCCGCGCGCTTCTTTCACCACCACGTTGCTCGTTACGGAAATCCCCAGGTTTTGCCGGCCGGGATGCGTCAATACCCGCATGACGTCAGGATATTTGCGGGCAGAGCTTTCCAGGATTTCAAAACTACCATCGGTCGAGCCGTCGTCGACAACGACGAGTTCGAAATCCCGGAAAGTCTGAGCCAGGATTGAGTCCAAGGCCGCGGGCAAGAAAGGCGCATGATTGTATGCAGGCATGCAAATGCTGACCATCGGGTTGTGGGCCATTGAGCTATTCACCTGATCGCAATTCTTGTGGTCATGGGTTGGTGAAATCGGATGCTGCCCCAGCTTCTCTCCCAGAGGGACCTGGTTCCGTCTTGTCCCGCGGGAGGAAGAACCTCGAAGTGCAAGACGTCTTCCACGATGTCGTATTCGCGAATTCCCTCCCGCTCATTGCCGATTCCAACTCCCAGCCCAAACCGGTAAAGTCCCGGAGCCAGGGCAGGGTTGGCAAGTTGCAGGCGGAAGGCGGCCACCTCACCTTCCTCAATCGAGTGAATCTGCGGCCCGGCACAGCTCCCCACAGGCGTCCCGTCAACGGCGTAGATCGTTAGGGAGAACCGGAAACTGCCGACCGCCCGGTTTCCTCGCACGGTCATCCGCAGACAAAGATCCGCGTCGGCGGGCACGAGTTTCCCGGGCATGCCTTCAAACTCCAACGACAGGAATTCCACCTGCTGGTTTAAATCCTGAACGACACGCGGAGCGCCTTCCACGTTGTAGACTTCCGTCTGGCGGTCCATGGCGCCCACCAGGTATTCCGTGATGCCGTTCTGGGCAGGCCCAAACGTCTTGACACTGCCCTTTTCCAGCACGACGACGGACTTGCACAGTAGGGCGATGGCGGCCATGCTATGGCTCACAAACAACACCGTGCGCCCATGCTTGGCGACATCCCCCATTCTTCCCAGGCACTTCTTCTGGAAGGCCACGTCCCCAACGGCCAGCACCTCGTCCACCAACAGGATTTCCGGTTCCAGATGAGCGGCTACCGAGAAAGCCAGGCGCACGTACATCCCGCTCGAATAGTACTTTACGGGGGTGTCGATGAACCTTTCAATCTCCGAGAAGGCAACGATTTCGTCAAACTTGCGATCGATCTCCTGCTTGCTCATTCCCAGGATGGCGCCGTTCAGATAGGTATTCTCCCGGCCGGTGAGCTCAGGGTGAAACCCCGTGCCCACATCGAGCAGGCTCCCCAGGCGACCGCGGATCTGCCCGACTCCCAGGGTGGGCTTGGTGACGCGGGCCAGGATCTTCAGCAAAGTACTCTTGCCCGCTCCATTGCGGCCGATAATACCCATCACATCGCCCTGACGAACTTCAAATGAGACATCCTTGAGCGCCCAGAAATGACCGGGATCGCCGTTGAGCGAAGAGGCGTTTTGGCGCCGGAAGATGCGAAGCGGGGCGGAAAGAGTATGGGCCAGCACATCGCGCAACGCCAGGTAGGGCTGTCGTTCACCGATGCGATAGCGCTTGCTTAGCTGCTCGACTCGAATGACCACGTCGCTCATGGGTTAGACCACGTCGGCATATCTTGCAAGCGTAACACCTTTCGAATATATAAGTCATTGGCGCTCTGCCGCAAACCCTTCTTCCATGGCGAGGTGCTCCCCTAATTCACGGATGGTGCGTTCTCCCAAATTGAGCAGCACACAGGGATCACCCGAGAGTTGATAGGAGGCCATCTGGCGTTCAAACCTGTCCAGGTCGATGCCAAAGCGCTCGTGCCCATCTCGAAATGCTTGGAGCTTCGCCGTCGGTACTGCGCCCGGCGCAAACATTCGGAAAAACCCACTTTCTTCCCGGCGGCAATGGTCCATGGCATAGGTCTTGAAGAAATGCATCGTCATGCGTAATGCTGCGAGCGCCGCCTGCCGGTCGGTGAGACTCTCGCCGCGATGCGAAACCAGCCCCGCGAGAATCGCTTGCCAATCCTGCAAGGCCGCGCGAATTTTCGCGTGTTCTTCCTGCCATTTCACGACGTCAGGCGGCGCGGCGGTGGAGGATCGCTGGGGAGCAGCCATCGGCATTTCCGGCTCCAGATACAAACTCTTGAGCCCGCGTGCGGCGAATTCCGCGGCAACCCCTCGCCGCGAGGGGAAGCCATGAGTCGAAAACTGCCCGGGCGTGTCATTTCGAAGGTAGCCGCCCGGAAAGGTATCGCAGTCCACAGTGAAGAGGTCGCCCGCCGCCACCATGGAGATATTCATTTCGTAATTCTCGCGGGTGTTGAAGAACAGCCGCGAGCGCGGAAAGGCAAGATGATACAGGCTCAGGATCAAGCGGTAGTCGTCGTCCGCGACCGTGAAGCGCGATGACTTTTGCGATGCCAGCACGCCGCGCGCGGGCTTGAGCCGCGGAATGCCGATGGCGTGCGGTTCCAGACCGTAGGCTCGGCGCAGGTAGTTGCCGTGCTCGATGGTAGCCAGCGCGTCGAAGCGCCAGTCGTAGAGGCCCAACAGCGCGCCCAGGGCGACCTTCTTGATGCCTGCCGCGATGACGCGGTCCCACAAATCCAGGCGGTATTCGATATCCCTCTTGGGCGAGCCGGCAACGTGCCAGCGATCGAAGTGGGGTTGGTGATAAGTCTCCTGCCACTCCACCACCCATTCCAGGCCCGCCGCTTGGAGCCGCACGTAGTCCTCGCGCTCATAAACCGGCGAGCAGAGACCCACCACGCCGCCGCCCAGGCCATCGAGCTTCTGGCGAGTCAACTCCACGTAGCGCGCCACCACCTCGGGGCCAAACTCGGGGTCTTCCGAAAGCACCAGCTCAATCTGCCGGTGGCCCCAGGAAAGGATCAGGTCGAGCTCACGCCCGAATTCATCCAGGCTCAGGCGCACGCGTTCGGCTAGTGCGTTGCTTTCACGATAACCACAGTAAAGGCATTCGTTCTGGCAATAGCTGGTGAGATAAACCGGAATGACAAACTCCACCGTGTGGGGCGCCACGCGCTCGCGAACGCCCTGCGCCGCGGTGTGGATCTTTGCGCGCCGCTTGGGTTCTCGTGCCCAGGCGATCAGCGAAGCTGCGTCATCCGCATCGAGCCCGGGGTTCCTCTCTGCCGCTGTGAGAATGGACTCCATGGAACGCACGGGATCCGGTAGCACCGCAAGGGATTCGATGCGGGGGCTAGAGACCCGAAAGACTTCGCTGAATGTGGACACTGGGCTAATGCCTCCTAAAGCCAACAACAGTCTAGATGATTCTCATCGGAATACGAAGCAATCCGTTATCCATTTTGACCTTGAAATGTAGCGCCGCTTTGTGCCCTTTTGCCTTCAATAACACATCCCGACCGGTCATTTGTTGTCAATTATCCCGCAATTCGTGCGTTTTCGTGTAGAAGGCCGAATTTGTCGCTAGACTTATTGTCACCATCGCCTGTGTTTTCATACACATCCCCGGAGGTTCCTTCATTTTTGACATCTTTTCGGGCCCGAGCCCCTTCCGACCCCGGCCAGCGAATCGTGAGCCGCCACATTTGGCGCGGCCTGAAATCTGCCATTCCCTGTGCGTGCGATGCACTGATGTCCCGTGAGGGCCGACGCCGGAATTCCGCGCTGCGGCATTCGGAGGTTAACGGGTTGGGACGAAAGAAGGAAGGAGACATGCGCGCGAACATAACAGCACCCCAGCATAGCAACCATTTAGTGTATCATTCTACGCTACAAACTGTCAATAGGAATTTACCACTTATAGAGCCTACAATTTGTCGCTAAGGGTAAAAGGTCGGGAGCCGCTCGTCGAGAATCGTGGCGCAAGGCTCCAAAGGCCGCAGGGCCGGAGTGCGGGCCCTGCGCTACAGCCCTGCGGGATTATCCAGCCAATAAATCGTTAATCCGGACAGAAGCTTGGGATAGAAGTCGGTGGATTTCTGCGGCATCGGGCAGTCGGCGAGCGCGTTCGCATGAACAGACTCAACGGGCGTGGGGTTGAGAAGGAACGCGCTCTGTCCCCTGCCCTTCTCCACGCCTTCGCAGGCGAGAGCCGCCTCGCGAAAGTACGACAAATTCCTCTCCTCGCGCACGGCTTGCCCATTGATGCCCAGCAGGCGTTCCAGCACTAAACGATGCAGCATCACGACGTCGAGCCGGCGCAATGTGGGAGCAAGGTCCGCGAGCGCGCCATCGAGATCAAAATCCAGGCGCAAGCGCAGCAAGGCGAGTTTCCCCGGACCCGCATAGGCGCCCATCGCCGACCGCTCGCGGCCCGCTACCGTGAGCTTGGCGAGGAATTGCGCTGTCCACTCGCTTGCCGGCCCATCCAAAGCGACGTCTTCCCAGTCGAAAATCGCGCGCGCATCGTCTGCGAATTTGGCCCAGTCGAAATTCGCCAAGCTGTGCACCATCCGGTGCGTCGGCAAGATGGTGAGTCCGTCGGTTTCCATGCGCACGAACGTCATCATCACATATTCCGCGCGGCCGTCGACGCAGCTCGCCTCCCGGCAGTAATTGCGATAGGCAAGCGCCGTTTCATAGCGATGATGGCCGTCAGCGATCACCAACGCCTTGTCGCGCATGGCCGCCGCCACCCCGGCAATTATCTTGGGATCAACGATGCGCCAGGCGGTGTGCCGCGTGCCATATTCATCGGTGACTTGCTCCCAGGGCTGTGTCGCAGCGGGCGCCGCGAGCAGGCTCTCAATCCCCCCCTTGGGGTCGCTATATAGCATGAAGATCTGGCCACAGTGCGCGCGCGTGGCCTTCAGTAATTCGAGGCGGTCAGCCTTGGGGCCGGAAAGCGTCTCCTCATGGCGATGCACCACGCGCGCCGAATAATCTTCCAGGCACAACAAAGCGATAAAGCCGCGCCGTTCCTTGCGCACTCCGCGCTGCCCGGGGACTTCGTATTCCTGGTAATATGGATAAATGGCGGGATCGAGTTCGGAGACCAGCACACCGTTTTGAATCCATACCTGGAAATCTCGCGCCGCGCGCGCGTAAACGTTGTTCGCGAGACCATCCTCAGTCAGCACGCGTCCGCGAATGACGCGGACCAGGTTATGGGGGCTCAATTCATAGTAACGCGCCTGCATCTCGGGAGAAATCTTGTCGTAAGGCTGCGTGACCACCGCGCCGAGGTCAGCAATTTTCCGAGGGTCGTAATGAAGCGCGCGAAATGGGAGTATTTCTGTCATGTGCCTCACTTCCAGCCGGAACGTTTTCGAGAATCTAAAATTACCATACCCCCTCCGGTGCGTCGAGGATTGTGTACGGCCCAAGAATCGCGATTGAAACGAGCGGGAGACCGCAGAAAAGGCGTTCACCCTCACGGGATGTGTGTTATAGAGATTTTGCGAAGAAATCTAGACCCACAACCGGAGGGTGAACGATGGAAGCAAGCCTAGCGCAGTTGATTCTGCCTATCAAGCTCGAAAGAAGTTCGGAGCGGTTGACCAGTCTGGGCGGGCTGGTGGTGTTGGAGGAGTTGGCGCGAGCGG
>Ga0187872_10000497_pt1 | contig 45591 bp, 35 predicted proteins | sample June2016WEW_16_4_FD_132973 | JGI IMG/M metagenome (GOLD analysis project Ga0187872, IMG submission 132973) | Peatland microbial communities from SPRUCE experiment site at the Marcell Experimental Forest, Minnesota, USA - June2016WEW_16_40 | ecosystem: Environmental > Terrestrial > Soil >...
CCAACGACGACTTCGTCCGCACCACCGAAGCGCGGCATAAGCAGGTCGTGCAGGCCGTTCTGGCGAAGCTTCATGCCGAGGGGCACTTTTACAAGGAAGTCTATCGCGGCTTTTATTCGGCGCGCCAGGAAACCTTTCTGACGCACAAGGACCGCCGCCCGGATGGCACGTTCGACCCGGCTTACGGCGAGGTCGTCGAGTTGGAGGAGGAGAACTACTATTTCCGGCTCAAGGACCACCAGCAGTGGTTGATTGACTACATCGAGCAGAACCCGACGTTTGTCGCCCCCGCCTATCGGCGCAACGAGGTGTTAGGCTTTCTGAAGAACAACGTGCTGGAGGATTTGTGCATCAGCCGGCCTGCCGCGCGGTTGAATTGGGGCATTCCGCTGCCGTTCGATCCCGATTTCGTCACCTACGTCTGGTTCGACGCGCTGTCCAACTACATCACCATCCCCGCCGCTCAGGGCGATCCCGGCGTCCCCGGCCCCCTTCGTCCTCAACCATCAACTCTCAACTCTCATTTTTCCTTGTGGCCTGCTGATATTCATCTCGTCGGCAAGGACATCCTGAAGTTCCACGCCGTCTATTGGCCGATCATGCTCAAGGCGATGGGGGCGCCGCTGCCCAAACAAATCCTCGCCCACGGCTGGTGGCAGAAGGATGGCCAGCGCATGAGCAAAAGCACCGGCAACGTCGTTGACCCGGTCGCGGTCATTGACGAATGGGGTGTGGATGCGTTCCGCTTCTATGTGCTCCGGGAACTGGACGTCGGCCCCGACGGCAATTGGACCGAAGCCGGTTTTGAGGCGCGCTACTCGGCGGAATTGGCCAACGGCCTGGGCAACCTGGTCAACCGCTCCCTCTCGATGCTCAAACGCTATCGGAATGGGGTAGTGCCCAGGGCTTCGACTGAGCTTGCGCCGGAGGCCGATAAGGTGATCGCGGAAACACGCGCTTTGCTGGACCAGAACCAACTCCAGGGAGCGCTCCAGGCGATCTGGTCGCTGGTAACGAGGGCCAATCAGTACGTGGATCACACCGCGCCGTTCAAGCTGGCCAAAGACCCGTCCAAGGCCGAGCGCCTGGATGAAGTCCTGTATAACCTGGCGGAAATCTGCCGGATTCTCGCCGTGCTGCTCTGGCCTTTCCTGCCGGGGACGGCGTCGAAGATCTACGCGCAGCTTGGCCTGTCCGGGGCGCCCGACAAGTTTTCCGGGGTGCGTTGGGGCGGTCTTATGGCCGGCCACTCCATCGGCACGCCCGCCCCGCTGTTCCCCCGGAAGGAAACCTGAGGCGATTATAACATGGTGCGCACGAAATGCCGACAGACCGGAGCGCCGGCATGTTGCCGGCTTAGACCATTCGAACCGTGTAAGCCGGCAACATGCCGGCGCTCCGGCCGATTACGGCTGTCAAAGTGTCGAAACTTTGTGGCGGGCACACTGGCAGCCCTGCTGCTCTGCGCTTCTCTCCACGCTCAAACCCTCGACCTGCCTCCCCGTTCCGATAGCACCCTGACCGGCACTGAGTTCGCCAGGCGAGTCACCCCGCTCGACTTGGCCGAGCGTGAAAAGGAGATCGTTGCCCAGATTACTTCCGGCAATGTGCCGAACTTCCTTCGCAAACTCTGTCCGGTGCCGGCCACCAGCAGATGGGACAGCACAACCAACGTTGCGACGTTTTATGCCACGCCGGATTACCTGGCGATTGGCTCCGACGACGACTATTTCCTCACCCCGATCTCGCCCAACACGGCCCAGCGAATCGCCGACGCGATGCACTGCTCCCTGCCGACGCCCAAGATGGTGGACGCTATCTATGCCGCCGCCGAGGTGAAGCTCGCGCCGTCGCCGATACCACCCAGTCCCGCCATGACCACGGTTCCGGTCTTCAGCAATCACTGTGCAACCGTCCGCGCCCAGCGGGCGGAGCAACTCAAAGCGCACCCGCTCGGCGCGCTGGTCGCCGGGCACAAAAAAGACGTGGTGATCTCGGCGAAGCTGGCGTCGGCTCCGGGGAAGGTCGTCATTTATGGCTGGCACCAGACCAATGGCGCGCCCATCCAACCCCTCTACCTGAAACACACCGCCGCCTGGGTTGACTACAGCCAGTGTATCCGTCTAGTGCAGCAGAAGATGACCGTCAACGGCCTCACGAAGACCGTCGCCGAAGTTCTAGCCGACCCCGCCCTGGCCGGCTTATTAAACTACGAAGGTCCCATCCCCAACCCTCGCTATCCCACCAACGCTTTGCCGCAACTCCCGGCCAAGCTGAGTCTGCCGGCTTCAGCGTCGCCAGCCAAAACCAACGCCGCCGGCCTGACCAGCCTGCTCGAGAACCCGGAATTCAACGAACGCATCACCTCGTTCACTTTCGACCCCGAGGTCAAAGTCCGCGTTAACGCCCCGGGGCCATCGTCCTTCACGGCGGGCAGGAAAGTCCTGCTCATTTTTTACGCCTTGCCCAACGGGAACACCACTGACCAAACCGTCGGCAAAGCTTTGCAACCCGGCGATGACTGGCATTACGACATTCAGCACATCGGCGCCCAGACCCGCTTCCTGCGGGACCTCATCAAAGACCGCGCGGTCGTCGTCGTGTACCTTGAAGCCAATCCCAAAAGCTGGCCGGCCTGGCGCAAGCAACACGGCGACAAGCTGATCCCCGAGATCATTGCCACGGTAAAGAAGCTGTTCGCCGGGCATGAGGTCGAGACGGTGCTCAGCGGCCACAGCGGCGGCGGCAGCTTCATTTTCGGCTATCTCAATGCCGTGGACCAGATTCCCGAGGACGTGGTCCGCATTGCGTTTCTCGACAGCACGTACGCCTATGACCGCGCGCTGGGCCATAAGGACAAACTCGTGAAGTGGCTGGCCGCGCCGGACCATCACTGCCTCTGTGTGCTCGCGTACAACGACGCAGTCGCCTTGCTCGACGGCAAGCCCTTCGTTAGCGCCGCGGGCGGCACCTGGGGCAGGAGCCACGTGATGCAGCGTGACTTGGCGGAGGAGTTCAAGTTTACGACGCAGACTAACGCCGAGTTCCAGAGATTCTCGGCCCTCGATGGCCGCGTCCAATTCATCCTGAAGGAGAACCCGGAAGGGAAAATCTTCCACACCGTCCAGGTCGAGCGGAACGGGTTCATTCACAGCATGGTGTCGGGAACGCCCGAGGAGGGCCAAGGCTACGAGTATTTCGGCCCCCGTGCTTACTCGAAATGGATCACGGCCGAACTGCCCCGAAAGCAAGCCGCTGATGCCGGCGCCGCCGCCACTCCCTGACCATTGGTATCTACACATCTTCCCGCGAGGAACGAGTGGAGGCAAGAGGGAAGGGAAAACGCTAAAAAAATGTGCCTCCTCTCCCCAGCCCTCTCCTCCATTTCATGGAGGAGAGGGAGTCTGGTCGCGGGTGTCTCGGGGGCAGTGTCAAGCCCTTCTGCCTTCTTCGCTTAACTTCCTGCTTGACAAATCTCCCGGAATCTGTATAGTGTGCGCCGACACTTCGGAGTGCCCCCCGCCACTCGCGGCTGGACCGCTCCGGTGCCCGGCCCGGGGATCGAATTGGAGGGCGAGCGTCCCCGCGAGCGTCGGGTGCTTGGCTTGTGGACAGTGAGGCAGAAAGGATGTGGTGGTGGAAGCCTCAAACATCCCTGAAACATGCCTCAAACGTGCCTGAAGCATGCCTGAGACATGCCTCAAGCATGCCTGAAACAAGGTTGAGACATGCGTCAAACATGCCTCAAACATGCGTGAAACAAGCCTGAAACAAGGCTCAAACATGCCTGAAACGATGGTATGGCTACGGAGGGGCTCCGGTATTGCTCCGGTGCTGCTTTAGGGCCACCGCCGCCTTCCTCCGCCCCCTCCGCCTGCCCGCCGACGACCCAACCCGTATATTTCACGCCCGCCGTCCGGAGCGCCGGTTTCCAACCCGGCTTATGGCGCCCGCCCTCGTCATTCCCAAATCTGACCAGTTCACATCCGGCGAATGTCAGCTCGTTTCTAACAGGAACGAGTTCACATTTGCGGGAAAGCAGCTAACAAACGCCAGATGCAGGCACGTCTCAGGAAGAAGTGGCAAGGAATCGGCTTTCGGCGAGCGGCTAAGCGGACAATGTTTGAAGTCAACAGCGTTTTCGCGCAGGGCAGGGGACCGACCAGAAAGTCTTCAGAGTGGGGTCTTCGCGCGGTCGAAGCCTCGTTGCCGCGCGCGACGCGACCACGGACCCTCGCGCGGCCAAACGTGCCCATCCTTGACGTTTAATCTCCGTCAGTCCTTTTTCGTGTTTGGGGTGGTTGCCTTAATTACCGGACGCTCATCGTTTGCATTCGCAGCTTCAATAAGAGTCATGTTTTTGGGCGCAGGCACCCGAACGAACTCTTTTTTTGGTTGAGCAGGAGCGGCTACTGGTTGAGCAGCAACGGCTTGCTTGACAACTGGTTGAGCTCCTTGAGCTTGCGCGTTTGTGGCTCCCGGCGTGGTTGTTTCCTTGTTCATTTTTTTATCTCCACAGGCTTGATAATTGTGACCTGCGTTGTATCGGTTTGAAAACCGCTCTTGAGCACAAAAAACGGCACAGATGTGATTAAAAACAGTGCGAGTGACAGCATCGCCAGTTTATAGGCTCGCAAGATTTCCGTTTGTCGCTCGATGTTGATATAGTAGTTCACCGCAGCACATTCTTTGTAACGACTGCCGATACTTTTGATGAATTCCGCGCGAATCCGCGCTTGGATATCAGGGTCTGAACTATCATTCGCCGCTTTCATTTCATCAACGTAATCACCCAATGCTTTTGCGTCAGGCACACTATTATAACGCCATCCTGTCGCCAGGCAATTCTTGAAATGCCATAGTGCTTTTAGCAAGCTTAAAACTCCTAACCCGAAAGGAACGTAGAAGAACAAATGCTTAAAGTCAAAAGGGTCGAACTTGAAAGACGCCAAATAATAGCCTGCGAACCCACCCAAAATACTCAGGATTGTGACTCCCAGATTCATTCTATCAATTAGGCTCTTGCTACGCTCAGCCTCTGCGCCGTAGCGATCCTTAAAATAGCCAAACAACTCGTCGTCAAAAGAATCCTCTTTCATGACGAACAATGTAGCGTTCACGGCCCCCAACTGGCAAGCACCATGTTTGTTCGCACGGCGTTGCGCTGGCATGTCCGGGGCGCGGGGCAGGGGGATGACGCTCGCATTGAGGAGGTGCTCGCGAGCGCCGAGCAACGACGCAAGCTGTTGGCCGTGATCGTCGCCTTCAAGGCCCAACGCAATCGCTTCAACTCCGCTGCGCCTCGGGCAACTCGGCCAGGGAGATTTCCACGATCAGGTCGGCGGCAATTCGCTCAAGCTGCTGCCGCACTTGAGTCGTGTCGCACGATTCGGGAATGCTGAGCCGGGCGCGCGCCTTGAACAGGGTTTCACCCGACATGGCCGCGCTCGCGCATTCGGTCTCAAGCTCCTCGACATTTACACCGAAGCCGGCCAGCGCATGGGTAATCTCGCGGACGATTCCGGGCCGGTCCTGCCCGACAATCTCCAGCACGCTCTGGCGGGCTGAGGCCGGAATCGGCTTGGGCTGGTCGGGATGCACCACAACGGTCAGCCCGCGCGAATCCAGCTTCTTCAACGCCGCCACCAGCGGCGCCTCATTCTCGCCGGGGACCTCGACGCGCAGGATTCCGGCAAACTGGCCGCCCAAACGCGACATGCGGCTCTCCAGCCAATTTCCGCCGTGCTCCGCCACCAGGGCGGCGACGGAGCCCACCAGGCCGGGCCGGTCCGGGCCGATCACGGTCATTACGAGCAAGCGTTGCATAGATTACCCTGCTGCCGCTCAGTCGCCGACCTTGTGAGCTTTGCGGCGTGTGCCTGGGCGAATCGAAACCACGTGGAGCGGATCGATAATGTCGAGCAGCCCTTTCTGGTCCTCGACGACAATGTTGCGCCGACCCACTAATACAAACTCGGGATGGGGCACAGTGAATTGCTTGCCGTCCGAGGTACGGATGGTGAACGGTCCACGCCCCACCAATTGCTGTCGAATCAAGTCTCGATTCATGACAAATATATGGCCCGGGGCAACATACTCGTCAAGCACTCCGCCCAAAACCAGTTGTCGGCGTTCTCATTTGGCTTCATACAGAGGAGTCCGTAGCAGTGGGCTACACTCAGCACGTATGGCAGCTCTCCCTCTCCCCATCTGATGGGGAGAGGGCCGGGGTGAGGGGCCGCCGTGCATAGTCTATTCTCCAGTCTGCCCTGTAAGCGCATGGAGTGTGCGTTTGAAGATCTCTTCCGGTGAGCCTTCGGCCGGGATTGAAAGCAGCAGCTTCCGTCGCCGATAGAAATCAGCCAGCGGCGCGGTGCTCCGTTCATAGGCTTCCATGCGCACACGAATTGATTCCGGCCGGTCGTCTTCCCGTTGGTACAAATTGCCGCCGCAGTGATCGCAAACACCCGCGACCCTGGGTGGCCGGGCTTCGATATGGAACACCGCCTTGCAATTTGGGCACGTGCGCCGCCCGCTCAAACGAGACACCACTTGCTCCAGCGGCAGGTCATAGCTTAACACCGCGTCGAGCTTGAGCTTCTCGCCGGCCAATAGCTTTTCGAGCGCCTCGGCCTGGGCGACCGTGCGGGGAAAGCCGTCCAGCAGAAAGCCGCCCTCGCAACGGAGGCAGCCCACTCGTTCGGCCACCAGCGCCAGCACCGTCTCATCCGGCACCAGGTCGCCGCGGCGCATATACTCCAGCGCCGCCGTCAACGCCGGGGTGCGTTCGCTGGCATCCAGCGCCTTGGCCGCCCGGAAGATGTCGCCCGTGGAAAGATGGCAGGCACCGAGGTTCGCGCAGAGCAACTCCGCCTGGGTGCCTTTGCCGACGCCCGGCGCGCCCAGCAACACCAGCCGGCGCGGAAACTCCTGTCGTTTGGGCGGCGGCTCACACTGCGCGCTTCCGCCTCTCAGCCAAGCCTTTCGCTCTCGTGTTATTTCCATGCTTGTGATCAGGTTTTTCCAAGTGTAGCCACCGCCGGGCTGCGCGCCAGATTATTCAACAGCACACCTCTCGCGGGGGCGCATCCGAGCACTGCCCCCGAGAGTGGTCCGATCTAGTGGAATCTCGCCCCTGCTTCGACCCAAAGGCCCCTCCTCTCCCCAGCCCTCTCCTCCATTTCATGGAGGAGAGGGAGTTCTGTCACGGGTATCCCGGGGGCAGTGTCAAAGTGCGCCCCTCTCGCGGTCCCGTATACACCACGGGCTGCTGAGGATGAAGATCAAGTTCTACCGGAAGCCGAGGCTGGAACTTCGACGCGAGCGCAGGACGCAATTAGCGGTGTCCGCCGAAATGCCCACCACCGCGAAACCCGCCGCCATACCCGCCGCGATACCCGCCGTAGTACCTGCCACCGCCAAAGCCGAAACCGAACACGACCGAAGGGCCGTAATAGTAAGGATAGCCGTAGTAGTAAGGATAGCCCCCGTAGTAGTAAGGGTAGTAGCTTGGGGACGAATAATAGACGGTGGAGGCCGGAGCGTAAGTGGCTTCAGGCTGAACGTAAACCGGCGCCGATTGAGCATACGCCGCGGCATTTTGGGCTGCGGCCTGCTGTGCTGCTGCCTGCGCGGCGGCAGCGGCGTTGGCGTCCGGATAGACGGGCACCGGCGGCGCAGCGGGCGCGCTGGGCGGAGCGGTTTGAGCGGCCATTTCCGCTGGCACGTTCCTGCGCTGGTCCAGCATGGCGGTAATCACGCGGTCAGAGACCCCTTGGTCGCGCAGATACAGGATGTCTTTGGGTGCGAGGTTATAGATCGTCCCCGAGTTGTGTACAAAAGTCAGCATCACATCTTCGCTGACTTGTGCGCGACTGAGCTTGAGGATGTCCTCAACGCCGTACGGCAGTGTGACCGGTGCGGAAGCCGTTTGGGCCGGGGTTAAGGTTGTCGTTGTGGTTGGCGCTGGAGTTTGTGCCGTGGCGCTTAAGGCCACGAGGGAAGCTGCGCCGAGGCTTGCAAACAGGCACATTCGAGAAGTCCGCGTTTTCATAAAACGATAGTTATTCAGTTCTAAACCAAGTTCGCCTGGAAAGGCCGGGCAGTCAAGCCCTCCGAAGCCGCTCCGGGCACAGAGCCCTAATCCCTGCTCATAATACCGTTAGTACTTTGACGCGACTGCTGCGCTTTGTATTCGAGGTTTCCTGGTTTGTATTGTCAGAGGTCAACCCATTCGTTATTCATCAGCGGCGTTCCGACCACCGGAGAGGTGGGACATGCTGCGGTTGGGGACAGCCGCACGCCGACTGTGACGCTGCTTTGAACATGAAGATTAAAATTGCGCAATTCGGCCTGGGCCCCATCGGGCTGGAAACCTTGAAACTCGCCGCCGGGAAGCCCTGGGCGGAAATCGTTGGCGGCGTCGATATCGACCCGGCGAAGATTGGCCAGGATTTGGGCGCGCTCACGCGGATGAAAAGCCTGTGTGGCCGCCAGGTCTGGGGTTCGCTGGAGGAGTTAGTCCATTGCGCCCGGCCGGATGTCATCTTTCACACCGCCGTGTCCAGGTTCAAAGACGCGTTCGCGCAGATTGAGCCTATGGCCCGCCAGGGCATCAGCGTGGTTTCTTCGTGCGAGGAACTGCTCTTTCCCCGGCTCCGCGAACCCAGGCTGGCCGCGAAACTCGATGAGGTTTGCCGGAAAAGCGGCGCGCGCGTCGTTGGCACCGGTGTGAATCCCGGGTTCGTTATGGACCTCCTGCCCGTTTGTCTGACGGGCGTCAGCCGGGAAGTCCGGGCCGTTCATGTCCAACGCGTGGTAAACGCCTCCACCCGCCGCGCCCCGCTGCAGAAGAAGATCGGCAGCGGTCTGCCGCCTGAAGAATTCCGACGCCTGTTTAAGCAAGGCAAAGCCGGCCACGCTGGCTTGAAAGAGTCCCTCGCGCTCATCGCTCACTGTCTGGGCTGGAAAACAAACAACATCGTCGAGACCGGCGACGCAGTCGTGGCGGACCACCATATCAGCACGCAGTACCTGGAAGTGAAGAAAGGCCAGACCTGTGGACTCCACCAGCGCGCTGAGGCCACCGTGAACGGCAGGGTTTGTATCACGCTGGACCTGAAGATGTATCTCGACGCCAAGAATCCGCACGACGCAGTCCAGATCGAGGGCGAACCGCCGCTGGACGTCCTCATCAACGGCGGCGTGGCGGGCGACCAGGCCACTGTCGCCGCCCTGGTGAACACCGCGCCGCGGTTGCTCAAGGCCCCGGCAGGGTTGCTGCTGATGACCGATTTGCCGGTGCCGCGGATTGCCTGACGGGCCGGTCCGGGGCAGACAGAACTCTGCTTTCAGCGCTCATCGTTTCCGCGCTGGAGGCGTCACCGCAATCAGGCTGCCGAGCCGCAAGGCTTTGTTCCCGGTGAATCCCCGAGGCGATTATCCGTATTCTCCTGAATTGCCTCGGCGCGCCGGGCGGGCGAAGTTTGTGGCAGGCACAGCTTATGAAAATGTTGTTCTCCGCATCTGACCGCGAACAGGTTCAAGTGGTCAGGAAGAAACTGTTCGAGGCGGGCATTCGTTGCGAAGTCCGCCAGAACCCCGTCGCCCAGGGCGTCTTTGGAATCCCTTCTTATCCGGAATTATGGGTCAACGAGGACGGCGATATTCTCAAGGCCTTGAAGTTGTTGGGAAATCGGCGCCTGAGCCAAATGACGGTGATTTTCTCCGGGAGTTAAGGCCCTTTGCCGTTTGGATTCCTCGGGCGGGGCGTAACCGAGCACTGCCCCCGAGGAGTGCCAACACTCTGCGGTAACGGACCGCGAGCCGTCCCCGGCTCGCAGCGCGTTCGACCGTGCGGGGAACGGGCAGGAGGTTTGATCGCCGTTTCGCATATGTAGCCGCTGCGAGCCGGGGACGGCTCGCGGTCCGGGGGCAGTGCCCGAACGCGCCCAGTCGGCCTGGGGTCGGGGGAATCCCCTCGGCCGGAAAGTTCCTCATTGTTAAGCTTGCCAAACGCCCTGGCATCCCTAGATTTAGCCGCTCATTCAAGTATATGACCTTAATTAGTCCGTACGCGTTCTTGGCGTTGGCGCCCCCGGCGCAGCCGGGGCAGCAAGCGCCGCCGGCGTGGGTGAACATGGTGCCGCTGGCCCTGCTCGTCGCGGTTTTTTACTTCGCCCTCATCCGTCCTCAGCAGAAGAAAACCAAGGAACACGCTGCTCTCCTGAAGGCGGTGCGCGCGGGCGATAAGATCGTGACCAGCAGCGGCATTGTCGCCGTCGTCGTGACCGTCAAAGAGAAAACCCTCACCGTCCGCTCCGCGGACGCCAAACTTGAAATCACCAAATCCGCCATTGCCGAAATCACCGAGCGCAGCGGCGAACCCAGCGAATCCTGATTTACTCTCATGAACCGCAACAACTTCTGGAGATTCATTCTTGTTCTCCTTGTCATCCTCTGGTCCCTCTATGAGCTCTATCCGCCCGAGGGGCGCGACCTCCTGCTGTTCTTTCGTGAGAAGGCCGTAGGCCGGGACCCGGCCTTTACCGCCATTTTCCAGAAAGCCCAGGCCCTCCAAAAGGCCATGCCGGAGAAACCCTACGACAATCTGGTCGAGGCCATCGGCACCAATGACATCACGCGCTATTTCCCCTCCTTCGGAGCGAAGGAAGAGCTGCACCCGACGGCTTTCATCCTCAACCGCTTGCAGCGCGAAGCCGCCGGCCGCATCCGGCTGGGCCTCGACCTGCAAGGCGGCACTTCATTCCTCGTGGAAATGGACACCAACCGGCTGGCCCAGGCCTCCGATGCCAGCACCGCCCTCTCTCATGCGGTCGAAGTCCTGCGCAAGCGCGTTGACAAATTCGGCGTCGCCGAGCCGCTCATCCAGCCGGAGGGCAACAATCGCATTCTCGTCCAACTGCCCGGTTTGTCTGCTGCCGTCCAGGAAAGCGCCAAAGTGGCCATTCAAAAGGCCGCCTTCCTCGAATTCCGCCTGGTCAGCCCGACCAGCGATCAGGACATCAAAGACGGCATCGTCCAACCGGGCTACGAAGTCCTCCGACGCAAGGAAACGATGCGCAATGGCCGTGAACGTGTGGAAGAGGTTGAGGTCCGGAAGCGGGCTGAAATGACCGGCAGCGGCATCAAGAGCGCGATGGTCGTGCGCGGCAACCTGGGCGAGCCGGAAATCCACTTCACGCTGGATTCCAAGGGAGCCGAGCGCTTTGCCGACATCACCCGCGATAATGTCCACCAACGCCTGGCCATCGTTCTGGACGGCGAACTCTATTCTGCGCCGGTAATCCAAACGCCCATTGAAACGGGCAGTGGCCAGATCACCGGCCAGTTCGACAACCGGGAGGCCTTCGAGTTGGCCAACGTCCTGGAGAATCCGCTCCGCGCGCCGCTGCACATTGTCCAGTCGCGGGAAGTCAACCCGACCCTCGGCAAGGATTCCATCCGCAGCGGCATCAAAGCCGCCATCTACGGAACGCTGGCCGTCTCGGCCTTCATGCTCGTTTATTACCTCATCTCCGGCATGGTGGCCAACGTGGCCCTCATCGCCAACATCATCATCCTGCTGGGCGTCATGTGCTCGGTCGGCACCACCCTGACCCTGCCCGGTATCGCCGGCGTCGTCCTGACCGTCGGCATGGCCGTGGACGCCAACGTCCTCATCTACGAACGTATTCGCGAGGAGACGGCCAAGGGTAAATCCCTGCGCGGCGCGATCGCCGCCGGTTACGCCCGCGCCTTCGGCACCATTTTCGACTCCCACGTCACGACGCTCATCTCCTCGATCATTTTGATGTACATGGGCACCGGTTCCATCAAGGGCTTCGGTGTGGCCCTCACCATTGGTGTCGCCGCCAGCTTGTTCACCGCGCTGGTCGTCACGCGCATGATCTTCGACTGGCTGCTGGACCGCGGCTGGCTCAAGGCGCTGCCGATGTTTCACCTTATCCGGGCGACCAAGCTCGATTTCATGAGGCTCGCCAAACCGGCCTTCGTGATGTCGTGGATCCTCATCGCCATCGGCGTGGGCTGGGGTTGGCATCGCGGCAAAACCGCCTTCGGCGTGGATTTCCTCGGCGGTGATACCGCCATCTTTGCCTTCGCGCAGAAGTCCGATGAAGCCGTCGTGCGCTCCGCCCTCACCGAGGCCGGCATCAAAGACCCCCTGATTCAATATCAAAAGGACCTGAGCAGCGGACGTGAGACGCTCCGCGTGGACTCCACCACCGGGACGGGTGACAAAGTCAAGGCCGTGCTGTCCGAGGTTCCTGCCGCTAAATTCCGCCTGCTGAGCCAAGACCACATCGGCGCCACCGTCGGCCAGGAAATCCAGAAGTCCGCCGTGGTCGCGGGCTTGCTTTCCTTGTTCGGCATCTTGATCTACGTCGCTGTTCGCTACGAGTTCTCGTTTGCCGTGGGCGCGGTGTTGGCCGTAATCCATGACGTGCTCATGACTATCGGCTGGTACTGCCTCTCGGGCCGCGAGTTCAACGCCACCACCGTGGCGGCTATCCTGACCATTATCGGCTTCTCCACCAACGACACCATCGTCATCTTTGACCGTATCCGCGAGAACCTGAAGCTGGGCCTCCGCGGCACCTTCCGCGAAGTGATGAACCAGGCGCTCAATCAAACCCTGAGCCGCACCATCATCACCTCCGGCACCGTCTTTCTGGCCACCACCTCGCTGTTCATCTTCGGCGGCGGCGCGATCAACGACTTCGCTTTTACCTTCCTTATCGGCATCATCACCGGCACCTACTCCAGCATCTACATCGCCAGCGCCCTGGTCCTCTGGTGGCATAAAGGTCAGCGCCCGCACATTGGGGCCGGGCCGCAGGCCGCCGTGGACCTCAAGGTGCCGGTTCCCGCGCGAGGGTAGCTGCTTTCCCGGTGACATGTTCGCCGTGGTTGAAATCACCGGCTGGCACTGGGTTGGTTTCATCGCCTGCGTCCTGATCTTTCTGGCGCTCGACCTCGGCCTCTTCCATCGCCACGCCCACACCGTCACGTTCAAGGAAGCGCTCGTCTGGAGCGTCGTCTGGTTCTCCCTGGCGATGCTCTTCGCCTCCGCCCTCAAACCCTTGCGCGGAAAGCAGGAGACCCTCCAATTCGTCACCGGCTATCTGATCGAGCTGTCACTCTCGATGGACAACCTCTTTGTCATCGCCCTCGTCTTCGCCTACTTCCGCATCCCCCGGGAACACCAGCATCGCGTCCTCTACTGGGGCATTCTGGGTGCGCTGATCATGCGTGGCCTGATGATCGGCCTGAGCCTCGCCCTCATCGCCCTGCTGGATTGGGTCCTCTACCTCTTCGGCGCCTTCCTCCTCTACAGCGGCTTCAGGATGCTCTTCGTCCACACCGAAGTGCATCCGGAGAACAATCGCGTGGTCCAGTGGGCGCGAAAACTCTATCCCGTCACGCCGGATCTCCACGGGCAGAGATTCGTGACTCGCTGGGAAGGCCGGAAAGCGCTCACTCCCCTGGCGCTGGTTCTCCTGATGGTCGAAACCACCGACCTGCTCTTCGCCGTGGATTCCATCCCGGCGGTCTTCGCGGTCACGCGCAAGCCCTTCATCGTGTTCACCTCGAACGTCTTTGCCATTCTCGGCCTGCGTTCCCTTTACTTCCTCCTGGCAGGCGCCATCGGCTATTTCCGCTCCTTGAAATACGCCCTGCCCATCGTTTTGGTGTTTATGGGCGTCGAAATGTTGCTTGACCCGCACGACCGTCCGCCGCGCGGGATTCAGGTCGAGATTCCCACCTCTGTTTCGTTGCTCGTCGTCGCGGGCATCCTGCTGACTTCCATCGTCCTGTCCCTCACCGCCGCCTGGCGCGAAAAAGGGCACACTGCCAAAACTCCACCACCCAGATGATTTCCTTGCGCCGCCCCGGATTCGGGTTCCATGAACCTTCCACCCCGCTACTGAGGGTTCCCCCTGTCCCCTTCGGAAGGGGTGTCCGTTTAGCGCGGCGCGCGGACATTCTTGTCCGCAGCCTGCCCCGAAGAGGAATAAGGACCGGACTTGTAACCCGTGTTGGCGAAACATGTGGCTGCGGACAAGAATGTCCGCGCGCCGCCAGGAAATGAAATTCCGCTGGTTACTCGCGCCGCCCCAGCCCCTCCTCGCCGCGCAGTTGGCGACTTCCCTGCGCATCCCGCCGCTGCTCGCCCAATGCCTGCTGAACCGCGGCCTGAGCGAGCCGGCCTGCATCACCGGCTTCCTCCAGCCCCAACTCAAGCAATTGGCCGATCCGTTCCTCCTGCCGAACATGGCTGCCGCCGTCGAGCGCCTCCTCCAGGCCCGCCAACGCAACGAATCCCTCGTCATCTTCGGCGATTACGACGTGGACGGTGTCACCTTGACCGCCCTGCTGCTGGAAGTGCTCCGCCCCCTCGGCTGGAACGTCCATTACTACCTGCCCAATCGCATGGATGAAGGCTACGGTCTCAGTCAGGACGGCGTGGAGAATTGCCTGGCGAGATTCCCCGCCACCCTCCTCCTCGCCGTGGACTGTGGCTCCACCGCCGTCGCCTCCATCGCCTCGCTGCGACAGCGCGGCATTGATGTGATCGTCCTGGACCATCATCAGGTTTCCTCCCCCGCCCCTGCCGCCACCGCCCTGGTCAACCCGCAACTCAGATTCGGACCGCGAGCCGTCCCGGCTCGCAGCGCGCAGGAACAAGCCGAGGTGCTCGGAGAACCCGAAGGTCCGGAAGCCGTGGGGGCCGCTGCGAGCCGGGACGGCTCGCGGTCCGGTGAGCTGAATGCAGCCCTGCCTCCGCCCTTCACCGAACTCTGTTCCGCCGGCCTCGCCTTCAAACTCGCCCACGCCCTCCTCAAACGCGGACGCGAAACCAGCCTGCCCGGCGCAGCCGAGTTTGACCTGCGCCCCCTGCTTGACCTCGTCGCCCTCGCCACCATCGCCGACATCGTGCCTCTCACGGGCGAAAACCGTATCCTGGTCACCGCTGGCCTGGAGCGCCTCAACGCCACCCAACGCCCCGGCCTGGTCGCCTTGAAAAGAGTCGCTCAGTCCCCAGCCCTCCTCGGCGCCTACGAAGTCGGCTTCCAGCTCGCGCCCCGTCTCAACGCCGCGGGCCGCCTCGAAACCGCCGAAGACGCCCTGCGCCTCCTTCTGGCCGCCGACTTGGCGGAGGCGCTGCCCATCGCCCAACAGCTCGACGCCCACAACCGCGAGCGCCAGAAGATCGAACGCGCCATTGCCGACGAAGTCATCGCCGCCCTGCGCGCCCGGTTCAACCCGGAAACCGACTTCGTCATTGTCGAAGGCCAATTGCCCTGGCACATCGGCGTTGTGGGCATTGTGGCGGCGCGTGTCCTCCAGCAGTTCTACCGCCCGACCATCATCCTCGGCGGCGATGCCGGGCAATTCCGCGGGTCCGGCCGCAGCATTGCCGGGTTCGACCTCGCCGCCGCGCTGCGCCAGTGCGGCGACCTTTTGCTCCGCCACGGCGGCCACGCGATGGCCGCGGGCGTCAGCCTGCACGCCGCCAAGCTGGACCCCTTCCGCGCCCGCCTCAACGAACTCGCCCGCCGCGCCCTCCAACCCGAACAACTGCAAGCCCCCCTGCGCCTCGACGCCGAGGTCCCCATCGACGCCATCACCCTCGAATCCCTCGCCACCCTTGGCCAGTTGCGACCGACAGGGCAGGGGAACCCTCCCGTCCAATTCTTCACCCGCAACCTCGCCCAGCAACGCCCGCCCCAACGCATGGGCGCCGACAAACAGCACGTCAAAATGTGGGTCACCGACGGCGCGGCCACCCACGAAGCCGTCTGGTGGAACGTCGGCAATGAACCCCTGCCCGACCCCCGCTTCGACCTCGCCTTCGCCCCCCAGGTCAACGACTACAACGGTCGCCGCACCGTCCAGTTGAAAGTCCTCGACTGGCGGCCAGCCCAATAACCCTCGCCACGTTGGAGCGCCGGTTTCCAAACCGGCTTAGTCCAAGCTCACAGCAGAAAGACGCACAAATGATGAGAGCGGACACCATAAGCCGGTTTGGAAACCGGCGCTCCGACCCGCAGACGGGCTTGCCCGCGCGCTACTGGCGATTCAACGCGGCGACCAGGCCGTTGAACTGGGGCGTTCGGCGGACACGATAGGCGCGTTGGTTTGGGGTAAGGTTGGGTCGAGGGCCATAAGTAGTTAATGCTTGGTTAATGTTTCCCGTTCACCCCGGTTCTACGCCCCCCCGCCCGCCAGCACAAGCCGCGAACCGGCCCACCTCGACGGCTTCGTCCCGCATTGGCTTCGTAGGCTTTTCGAGTGTGATGAAAGTGCCCGCCGTTATTTCAGTACTTTTGCGAGAATATCCTTAACAAACTGAGGAATTTCCAAACCCGATTTTGCGGCGTCCGCTTTCAACCGGTCATATTGCGCAACTTCCTCGCCCTGCCACACAAGATCAATTCTCCGGATTTGGCGCATCGCCACATGATTATACTTTTCGGGGTAAGCCCAATAGCACGACAGGCAAATGTTTTTGTCTCTAATGCTTTTCCAATTCTCGCAGTGTTCGCACGACCAGGATTTCGCGCGATTCGCCGAACCGCAGAGCAGCATAAAGTCGTCTATCTTGAGTTCGTCGCTTTCTCCGGCCACCTCGTAGGGGACACGATGGTCAATCTGCAAGTTTGGCTCATCCATTTTTTCCAGGTAGATAAAGCACTGGCATCCATATTCCTCGATGAGTTGTTCTTTGATTTTCTTGGAGAGGCCTGTGCGGCCGCTAAACCGCCGGAATTGTTTCTTGGTCGGGTCGGCAAACCGGTAGGCGGCGATCTTGCGACCATTGGCGGCGGCGACGCGAAAAGTTTCGAGCTGAATGCCGAGCTCCCTGACATCCCGTGCCGCCCGTGGTGGATGATCGTAGCCGTATTTGGTCTTCAACTCTTCCGTTGTGACGTGGCCGTGCTTGAGAATGTGATCAATCACCGTCTTCGGGCGCTTGCCGGTGACGGAGGCGCACAGTTCAAGAAACTCTTTTGGGTGTTTTGGCTTTGCCATAAGGAACGGGTTTTTCCATCAATTGCATCTGCTCGTCCCGCCGGTGGCGGTGCACCGTTGGCAGAACTTCCAACTCCTCCGCCAGCGCCGGCGAAAGATATAAAGATTCCACTGTCATTTCGTCCCGACCCAGCAAGGTGGCCTGCGAAGAACGCCCAGCCTCGATTTCCACCAGCGTCAAATGCAGCTTCGCCGGCAACGGTCTGCCGTAGCTGCGATTTCCCAGACGCCCGTCGTAACTCACAAGGTATCGGACATTTTTCAAATTCAGCACCGCGAGTTGCGCCACGAAGTCGTCGAACGCGATCCCGGAGAAATACCGCGAGTCGCGTTCCCCGCAAACCCCTTGATACGGCGGGTCCATATAGACCACATCATCCTCGCGCACATTCGCCAGCACATTTTCGTAGCTCAACGAGGTGATGATGGTTTTCCCGCGCAACAATGCTGAAATGGCGTTGAGGTTTGCCTGCATTGTTTCCGGCTGCGTTCCCAGACGGCGCTTATCGGGACTTTGATTGAACAACCCTTCCCCGTTGTAGCGCACCGCGCCCTTCACGCAGCGGGCCAGCAGATACAAAAGCAACTGCGCATCCTGCGTGCGATTGAACGACTCGCGCACCTGATAATAATGCTCCAGCGCATCCTCGTGGTCGGCGCGCCAGAGTTCTTTGTAAAACTTCCCAAGCTCTTTCGGGCTGTTGACGATCAAAGATAACAACTTTGCCAGCGGCGCGTTAACATCGTTCAGCCAGAATTCCTTCGCCCGCCCGCGCGCCGCCGCGGCGATGGACAGGGCGGCGGAACCGCAGAACGGCTCGACCAGCCGAATGGTGCTCGCGGGAAGATATTGCAGAATCAACGAAGCCAGCGCCCGCTTGCTGCCTTGATATTGGAATGGCTGGGGAACGGTCATGGGCGGAGGTCAACGCTAGCGTCGGGAAATTCCTTGGGGGCGCGCATTTCGGCGGACGACAAGGGGGTGTTGGTTTGGGGTAACGCTGGATTGAAGGCCATAAGCAATGTTTGGTTTGTTTTCTATCGCCCCAGTTCTACGCCCGCCCGCCCGCCAGCACAAGCCGAGAAACGGACCGCCTCAGCCTGTCTTAACGCCCAGGCACGCGGGGTGATGACGTCGTCCGCGATCGCGGAACTGGAGACGCCATCCCACGTTACCTGCAACGATTTGTTAGGCAGCATGTGCATCCTTTCTCAGCATCTGAAACCATGCAAACCCAAATGCTACGAACGTCACCAAGTCAATGGCTACAAAAGCCGGGACATCGTGGAGACCAGCAAACGCAAAGGTAATAAATGGAGCTAAATGAGCAACGACGGCAGCAATGATCCGAATCCAGCGCTTCGCTGAACACGCCGCGACGAGTCCGCACGCAAAGTATGCTGAATATGGTAACACGAGCCCCTCTGCCGGTGGACTATCAAAATGACCAGCACCGTCACCCCATCCTGCAAATGGTCCCTTGGCAGTCATCAGAAACATGAGACCATAGGTCATCAATAAGCCGACAAGAAGGAATATCCCTGCATATTTGGCATGAGGCGAACTCGTCATAGGTGATGCTGCCTAACGCTCGCACTCAGGCACGGCGCGCCTGAGACGTTCGGCAAGAAATAAGAGCGTGACCGCGCCGTTGCCTGGAGTGCGCTCGTTAGGCATCAGGACTACTCTTCTTGCTGCGGCAGAACGCTAACATGGCCCAGCCCACAACGGTAATTATGGAAATCACAATGGTCGGGTAAGAAACCAAAAGCAGCGCCAAACCTGCGGACGGCCTACCGTCTCCACACTGGATGGCTAGAGTAAACCCCACTCTGGAAACGAATGCGAGAATAGCTGCTGCCGACAGAATCCACATACCTGCCAACCTGTACCGCCGAGCAGCCAAAATCACACACACCGCGATAATCAATTGGGGCACCCCCCAAGACAGCGGCTTTTCCAACAAATAGCATAGCCCCATCAGCCACGTTTCTGCAGAGTGCGCGTCCATAATACCGAATGCCTAACAGATAATGGGCATCATATTGGACGTCTTGAAATACGTCATGGGGCGATGGTATTTTTCGGTTTATCGCGCGTCAACAGGAAATTGCGGCGAGGCGAGAGCGTGATGTTGAAACGGGAAAGGCGTCGCGGGGTGCCGGGCTCGCCTGCGGATGGGGCGGACGAATTGCGCGCCAGCGTTTGGAATGCGGGCAGCTTGCTGCCGCTGTCGAACGCCCGGCCCCGACCCAAGCGGCAGCAAGCTGCACGCAAAACGCTTGCGACTGCGCCATTGGCAGCCACATCGCCCCTCCCTCCATCGCTTGGGGTAAGAGCTTGTTCCAGGGATTCGTGTATCGCCGGAATCGTCCGCCTTCAAGGCGCAGTTGCCATTAGCAGATCAAAACTTATCCGCCTCGAATGCCCGCCAACAAACCCGCTTTTAGTAGAAATACGAATCTGTCCAGTTTTTGGACACGACCACCCCAGTAAGGAGCAAGCAGGCATGGATACCCATAGGGGGGGCGGTATGAGTACAGTGAGGGCCCCAGGTGCATCACTTGTTGGACCTGCTCCCAGACCTTGTTTTTGTCCAATTTCTGGACACTACTGTCCCATTTTGTCAATATTGAGAAGCCAGAGGCCCAGGGATGCTGGCTCATGGGCATAACAGCCTGCCGGGCATATCAATTAGATTTCCTTCAACATCTGATGCCCACTGCAGCTGGCGACCGCGCTTTTGGCTGGCCAACCACAAAGAGCACAAAGACCGCAAAGAAGGGAACGTAGGGGGCCTCACCCGCCAGATGATCGCGCCAATTTGCCTATCCGTCCGTCTCTCTTTGGGTTCTCTGCGTTCTTTGTGGTTAAAGTGCTCCGTTTAGGTTGAATTGCCTTTGCCTTTGCGTGAGATTCAACTGCGGAATCCAGGTTGAAACGGCGTCGGCGAACCGGCAATCTTCTGCCGATTTATGATCTCCGCCATCATTGTCGCCGCCGGCCAGGGCACCCGCATGGGACCGCAAGTGGCTAAGCTCTTCCTCGAACTCAATGGCTGCCCCATCGTGGCGCACACGTGGCGGCGGTTCGACCAGGCCGAGTGCATTGACGAAATCCGCATGGTCGTACGCGATGGCACGCAAGCCGCCTTTGCCGCGTTGGCGGAAGCATACAAGTTCAAGAAGCGCTTTCAGTTGGTCGCTGGCGGCAAGGAGCGGCAGGACTCGGTCTGGAACGGACTGGAATCGCTGTCGCCAGGCACCGAGCTGGTAGCCATTCAGGATGCGGCACGGCCCTGCACCAGCCCGGCGCTGATCGCGGCAACCGTGGCCGCCGCGCGGGAAATCGGCGCCGCCGTCGCCGCGCAGCCCGTCACCGATACCATCAAGGAATCGAGCGACGGCAAACTGATCGAGCGCACCCTGGACCGCTCGCGGCTCTGGGCGGTCCAAACCCCGCAGACGTTCCGCGTGGAAATCATCCGGCGAGCTTTGTCGGTCGTTCGGCAAAAGGGCCTGCTCGTGACCGACGACACCGCGGCGTGCGAACTCATCGGCCAGCCGGTCCGGCTGGTGGTGAGCGCCACGCTCAACCCGAAGGTCACCCGCCCGGAGGACCTGCCCTGCGTCGAGGCCCTCCTCCGCGGCCTGGCGTCTCACACCTGATCTCCGGTGGCGGCATCACTGCCCCCGGACCGCGAGCCGTCCCCGGCTCGCAGCGCGTTGGAGGGTGCTGGAGTTTTGATCGTCGTTTCGTGGCTGCCGCGAGCCGGGGACGGCTCGCGGTCCGTCACCACTGGGCGTTCTCACTCCTTGGAGGCAGTTTCAAGATACGCCCCTGCGCCTGATGCCAAAGGGCGCGGCCTTGCCAACTGGCCTGGCACCCACTATGGTCTGGCAGAACGATTTTTCGAGCATTATGAAACGACGTCTGCTTTACGCGATGCTGATCACTGCGCTGGCCGTTAACTTGCTGATCGGCGCCCGCGTCTATCTAACCTCCGCTCAGGCGGCGGAGAAGGATTCGGCCTATCCCAGCCTCGAACTCTTTTCCTACGTGATGGAGAAGGTGCGCAAGGATTACGTGGATGGCCAGAACCTCAAATACCAGGAGCTGGTCTATGCCGGCCTCAAGGGCATGCTCAATGCCCTCGACCCGCACAGCGAGTTCCTCGAGCCCGAGAAATACAAAGAGCTGCAGAACGACACCCAGGGCGCGTTCGGCGGCCTCGGCATCGTGATCTCCATGAAGGACAATTTCATTACGGTGATCGCCCCCATGGAAGACAGCCCCGGCTTCAAAGCCGGCATTCTGTCCGGCGACCGCATCATTAAGATTGACGGCAAGAGCACCGAGAAAATGAGCCTGCAGGACGCGGTCAAGGACCTGCGCGGCGAGCCGGGCACCGACGTGAAGATTACCGTCCTGCGCCCGTCCTCAAACCAGATGAAGGATTACAAGCTCACCCGCGCCGTCATCAACATTGATATGGTCAAAGACATTGACGGCAAGAAGGAGTTCCCGCTCGGCGACAACAAGATCGGCTACATCCGCCTGGTGCAGTTTGGCGAGAAAACCAGCGCGGACCTGGAAGCTGGCCTCAGGAAGTTGAAGGCCCAAGGCATGCAAGGGCTGGTCCTGGATTTGCGCTGGAACCCGGGCGGCCTGCTCGAGCAAGCCGTGGATGTCTGCGAGAAGTTCCTGCCGCGCGGCGACCTGGTAGTCACCACCGAAGGCCGCAACCCCAGCCAGAACTCCGTGCGCAAAGCCATGGGACGGGGGGACGAGCTGCATAACCTGCCGATGGTCGTGCTCGTCAACCTGGGCAGCGCCAGCGCCTCGGAAATCGTCGCCGGCTGCTTGCAGGATTCCAAGCGCGCCATCATTCTTGGCGAGAAGACCTTTGGCAAAGGCTCCGTCCAGAGCATCCTGCCGCTGGCTGACGGCTCAGCCTTGCGCCTCACCACCGCCAAGTATTACACCCCGAGCCACAAAGTCATTCACGAGGAAGGCATCACCCCCGACATCGTCGTGCCGTTGACCGAGGAGCAGGAGCGCGATATTCAACTCAAGCACACGCCGGGGGGCATTCAAAGCCTCGAGGACACGGAGCGCGAGCGAGTGCTGAACGCCCGTGACCCGCAACTCGAGCGCGCCCTGGACCTGCTCAAAGGCATCACCCTCTTCACCCAACGCGCCCCGGCGCCGGAGAAGAGGGTCGCCAAGGGCGAAAAGATGGCCGCCAAGTGATCCGCTTGGCCTATTAACCCATTTAACCTTTTAACTCATTTAACTGCTTCGGTTACGGCTTTGCCGCGCTGGGAAAGATCCGGGTTAACCCCTTCGCCCCTCTTCGCCATGCCTCTCCTTGCCGTCGAAACCTCGTGTGACGACACCAGTGTGGCGGTCGTTCACCAGGGCCGCGTGTTGGCGAATGTCGTCTCGTCGCAGATCGGGTTGCACGCCGAATACGGGGGCGTCGTGCCGGAATTGGCGGCGCGCGAGCATCTCCGGAATCTGATTCCGGTCGCCCGGCTCGCCTTGCGCGAAGCGTCCGTTGCCGCCGGCCAACTGGACGCCGTGGCTGCCACCCGTGGCCCCGGCTTGCCCAGCGCGCTGATGATCGGCTTCAAAGCCGCGCAGGCGGTGGCCTTTGTGCTGGGGCGGCCCTTTCTCGGCATCCATCACCACGAAGCTCACCTCTATTCGCCTTGGATCAAAGGCCAGCCGCCGGTCGCTGATTTCTCCCGGTTCCAACCCAATCTTTCCCTCGTCGTCAGCGGCGGTCACACCCTTCTCGTCCAGGTCCGGGCGGAAATGGACCACCAACTGCTCGGCTCGACCGTTGATGACGCCGCCGGCGAGTGCTTCGATAAAGTCGGCAAACTGATCGGCTTGCCCTATCCGGCCGGACCGGAGATTGACCGGCTGGCGGAGCGAGGAGACCCCAAAGCCTTTGATTTCCCCCGGCCCATGATGGACGACCCCAGCGATGACTTCAGCTTCAGCGGGTTGAAAACCTCCGTGCGCTATTTCCTGCGCGACCATCCCAGCCTGCTGGATGAGCCGCCACGCTTGTGCGATTTGTGCGCCAGCGTGCAAGCCGCCATTGTGGACGTGCTCGTGGCCAAAACCATCCGTGCCGCCCAGCGTCTCCGCGTTCATTGTGTCACCGCTTCAGGCGGTGTCACTTGCAATCGCGCCCTCCGCCAGAAACTCACCGCCGCCTGCCAGCGCGAGGGGCTCGCCCTGTTGCTGGCCGAGAAACACCTTTGCACCGACAACGCCGCGATGATCGGCATTCTGGCCGAGCGCAAGCTTGCGCGCCGAGCGCAGGCCACCTCCTCCACCGCGGATATCCTCCCAAACTGGGCGCTGGGGTAAAGCCAACGTGCCCGTGCTTTCAAAAGCGCGGTCGCGCTAACGGGTGCAGCATCCACCAGGGTCTTCTCCAGCGGAAAAATTTCCCTGTGGCCAGTTCGCGGGCGTGAGCCTGACCACAGGGAGCGGTGGGTCGCCGCTAAACTCTCTACTCTCTACCGCTGCAGGCTGGCTAAACCTTTGTTCGACCCAAACTCTGGCCACCAGTTCCTGCTGCAGGCTTCCCTCCACGCGCTCCCAGCGCGCCTGGCGAAGCCTCTGTCTCTTAGCCAATCTCGTGCCAAGCCCCCTCAAGACCACATTTGGCCCGTTTCCCGCAGCTTCCCATGTTCTCGCCCCGGCGCAGCCTCCCGCTACATGCTAACTTGCTTAGCAGTACAGCTAACTCGTTTAGCAGTTTGCAGCCACCCGTTGTAATCCGGATGTTACAACTTGTAACCAATCTGGCGGAGGAATTTCCTGCGCCATTCGATGTCGGCTTCGGCTTCGAGGCCCCGGGGCGGGAGACCGTCCACGACGCCGACGATGCCACGGCCTTGTGCGGTCTCGGCCATGAGCACTTGAGTTGGGTTGGCCGTGGCGCAGAAGACCCGGCAGACCTCGGGCACCATTTTGACGGCGTTGAGCACGTTGACCGGATAAAACCCTTCGCCGAGGAAGAGGATGAAGCTGTGCCCGGCGCCGATGGTCAGGGCATTCTTTTTGGCCAGCTCAATCATGGCCGGGTCTGTGCCGGTCCAACGCACGAGGCATTTGCCGGACGCCTCGCAAAAGGCCAGTCCGAACTTGATGCCGGGCACGGCGCCGACCAGCGCCTCATGGATGTCCTCGACCGACTTGATGAAATGGGTCTGGCCGAGGATGAAGTTCACGGGTTCAGGCTTCTCGATCTGGATCGCGGTGAGTTTGATTTCCATAGCAGTCAGATGGTTGCGCAGTACAGGCGTTCGGTCAAGAGGCGAACTGGCTCTTAACGCCCAGCCGAAGGTTGCCAGAATTTGGCAAGGGCGTCTCGAATTTCAGCCGTGTTCCTGGCGCGCGCGGCCTGCCAACAGGCGGGGAACAGGCGGCGATAGCGCGCCTCGGCGAACCGAGCGTCGATGAGGAGAATGACCCCACGGTCGGTCTCGGAGCGGATGACGCGACCGGTGGCCTGCAGGACGCGGTTCATGCCGGGAAAGGTATAGGCGTAGTCGAAACCTGCGCCGGTCTGTTGCTGGAAGTAGTCGCGGATCAGGTCGCGTTCGACACAGAGCTGGGGCAGCCCAACGCCGACCACGATCGCGCCGATTAACCGCTCGCCCACCAGGTCGATGCCTTCGCCGAACACCCCTCCCATCACCGCAAATCCGACCAGTGTCTCGCCATGCCCCACGGCGAACGCGGCCAGAAAGGCTTCGCGTTCGGGTTCGCTCAGGCCGGGACGCTGGACGAGGATTGGAACCGCAGGGTGGAGGGCATGGAACTGTTCCTGCACGGCCGCCAAATACTGGTATGAGGGGAGATAGACGAGATAGTTGCCGGGGCGTCCTTCCACCAGTGAGGCGATGGCTTGCACCACGTCGGGCAGGGTGTCGGCGCGGGCCTTGAGCTGGGTGCGGATGCGGTCCTGCACGAGCACGGCGAGGTGCTCGGGCGGGAAGGGCGACGGCAATTGCAATAAAGGGTCCTCGGGACTGCCGCCCAGGAGTGCGCGGTAGTAGTCGATCGGCGTAAGCGTGGCGGAGAAGAAGACCGCCGCCTTGCCCCGTGCCAGCGCCTGCCGGAGGAGGAAGGAAGGGTCGAGGCAAAATAGTCGGACTCGGACGGAGCGGCCCGGCTCGGTGATGGTGACGAAGCGTTCGTCGTAGAGTTCGGCGGTGCGCCGGAAGGAGTGCAGGCGGAAATAGAGTTCGAGGAGGCTGTCGCGGAAGTCCGCGGGCTGATTTCGGGCGAGCCAGGTTTCGGCTTGCGCGAGGGCGTCATCGAGCGGAGGCAATAGGTCCGCGGGGAAGGACCGGCTGGTGTGGGGTGGGCTTATAGAGGAAGCGGTGGGGTAGGCTACGCTCGCAGGTAGGGCGACGCTGTCCTCAGCGCGCCGTTCGGTGGTTTGGGGCAGCCCATGGCGCGCTGAGGACAGACGCGCCCTACCTTCGCCAGCGGGGAAGAGATTGAGTTCGCTGGATGGATCGGAGGGGGCGACTGGTTCGGAGGGCAGGGGGGCCGGGCCGGCGAGTCGGCGCAGGGCGGAAGCTAGGCGGGTGAGGGCTTTGGCGCAACGGGGCACAGCTTGCTTGAGGGCGCGGCGGACGTCCTGTATTTCCCCGGTGTCGAGGTCGGCGGAGAACATGTCGCGGGCGCGGTCCACCAGGTTGTGGGCTTCGTCCACGAGGAAGGCGTAATCGCCCGACTCTTCGGCGAAGTGGCGGCGCAGATACACCTTGGGGTCAAACAGGTAGTTGTAGTCGCACACAATGACATCAACCCAGGTGGAGAGATCGAGGGAAAGCTCGAAGGGACAGACCCGGTGTTCGCGGCTGACGGCTTCAAGGACCGGGCGGGTGATTTCCTCGCGGGCCAGGACGGCGCGCATGGCTGGTTTGCAGCGGTCGTAGTAGCCGCGAGCGAAGGGGCAGGTGAGCGGGTCGCAGGGTTGGCCTTCCTGGACACAGATTTTCTCTTTGGCGGTGAGTGTCAGTGTGCGCAAGCGGAGGCCGGCCTGGCGCAGGTCGGCGAATGCCTTCTCGGCCACCGCGCGTCCCACGGTGCGCGCAGTGAGGTAGAAGATGCGCTCGAGCTTGCCTTCCCCCAGGGCTTTGACTGCCGGGAAGAGCACGGAGATGGTCTTGCCGATGCCGGTGGGGGCTTCGAGAAAGAGCCGCCCGCCGCGGGCGAGCACGCGATAGGCAGCGACAGCCAGTTGCCGCTGGCCGGGGCGGTAGCGCGCAAAGGGGAAGGTCAGCGAGCGGATGGACTTGTCCCGCTGCCGGCGCCAATGGTGATGGGCGCGGAGCCAGTCGAGATAAATTGCGGTTGTCTGCTCGAAGAAAACCGACAGCTCCGTCAGGTTCAAGCGGTTGCGAAACTCAGTCAGCTCACCGGTGTCGAGGTCCAGATAGCTCAACTGGATGGCGATGTGTTCCAAGGCGTGTTCGTGAGCGTAAATAAAGGCGTAGATCCTGGCTTGGGCCCAATGAAGCGGGTCGGCGGTATGGTCCCATCCGCCCTGGACAGTCTTGATCTCTTCCAACAGCACCTCTTGCGCGGTCGTCAGCAGACCGTCAATCCGCCCCTGGATTCGCAGGATGAACTCGGCGGTCTCGACCTCATGGCAGAGGCGGACCTCCTTCTGATACCCTGCGGGGCGGGAACGCTGGAGCCGTTGATGGCCACGCGTTCCCGCCAGGGCGCGGTGCGGTCCGACGAAGTCGCGCTCGCCGCCGAGGTCGCCCTGCCGCAAAGCGAACTCGACCAACTCGCGCACCTGGACCGAGAGGACTGGTTTGGGTGCCGATGCCACCGGTCAAGTTTCGGGGGATGGCGTGGGCGCGGCAATAGAATTATCGGGCCTGGCTCAGAAGCGGTGAACAAGCTTCTCGACGAGGAAGGTGCTTTCGCGCATGGCCTGTTCGCTGAAGGGGCCAAACCACTCGGCGACCTTGCGAAAGCGGGCGACGAACTCCGCCTTGTCGCCGCGTTCGACCAGGCCGAGGTTTTGCTGGAGGGACTGGAGGTAGTCCTTCAAGAGGGCGATGCGCTCGGGCGTGGCGAACACGATCTCGGCGTAGAGCGCGGGGTCCTGGGCAAAGAGACGACCCACCATAGCCAGTTCGAGGCGGTAGATCGGGCTGGAAAGCTCGAGCGTGCGGGCAATGGGGACGCCGCGGGAATGCAGGAATTGGCCAAAGGTAAAGGTGGCGAAGTGGCGCAGGGCCTGCACAATCCCCATGATCTCGTCGTGCTCCGCCGCCGAGGTTTCGACCAGGACGTTGCCCCAGACGGTGAGTTGGTCGAGCAGCCATTGACATTGCTCGCTCTGGCGCCCGGGGCTGACGACGACGATTTGCTTGTCCATGGTGGTGGTCGCCGGGCCGAAAAGCGGGTGCAAGCCGACGACCGGTCCGGCGTGGCTCTGGAGCATCGCTTCGAGCGGTTTGAGCTTGAGGCTCGTGATGTCAGCCAGCACGCAAGCGGGCGGCAGATGCGGAGCGATTTGGGCCGCCACGGACGGGGTAATGTCAATGGGCACCGCCAGCAAACACAATTCAACTCCCGGGGTGAGGGACCGGACCCGGGGCCAATCGTCGCGATCCAAGATGCGGACGTCGTAGTCCGATTGCCGGAACCAGTTCGAGAGAAAGCGGCCCATATTGCCGAGGCCGCCCACGATGAGCACCTTCGCCCCGGGCCGGACACCGCGGCGGCCGAGCGTGCTCAGTTGCCCGACGCGCGAATGCCGGAGGACGGTGCGGAACAGGTCCTCGATGTAGTCAGGGTCCAGCCCTGCCTGGGTGGCCTGGGCGCGGCGGGCGGAGATGAGGTTCTCCTCGCGCGCGGGGTGGAAGGTCGGGAGGTCGTGCTGTTGTTTGACCTCGGTGACTTGTTGGACGACGCGGCCGCGTTGGGCGAGCAGCTCCACCAGTTGTTTGTCGAGGCGGTCGATCTGGTCGCGCAGGTGGTCGAGGCTGGGTTTGTGCGGGGCAGGTGCGCCGGAGCCTGGGGACTGGGTTGGATTTGTCATCCCCGGCAGAGTAGTGAGAGGGTGGGGCAAAAGCAAGGAGCGCAGGGGCAGACGCGAAGCGAGGATGGTATGGCCGTGGAAGACAGTTGTCTGAGGAAACACCGGCTGCGTGACGATTCCTGGGCTGGGCGGTCTAAACGGATGATGAGCATCATGCGGCGCAATCGAAGATGTGTTTCAGGTCCACTTCATGCTGCGGCTTTCACCCTGAGACTTGGGCTCCAATCGCCCAGTGGGCTGTGCCGCAGTGAGCACTTCGTCATTATTCTCGGTGGAGCGAGGGGGCAGGGGAGGGGAGCAGTTTCTCGTGGCGAAACGCGGGTGCGGCGCTAAACTCGGCGTATGTTGAGTCAACGTTGGCGCCCAGTGGTCTTTTCCGCGCTTGCCGTGTGCGGGATTTGGCTGGTGGCTTTGGCGGGATACCGAATTGCCCGGAACGCCAAGATGACCGCTGAGAAGGTGAAGGCGTATGCCGAGTCGGTGGATATCAGCAAGTTATCGGGTGCCGCGCGGGCGAAGGCGATTCAGGAACTGGCGGACAAGCTCAACGCGTTATCCCTGGAGGAACGGCGGAAGGCGCGGCTGGACCGCGAGGCGTGGAGCTGGTTTGACCGGATGACAGAGGAGGAGAAAGCCGCGTTCATTGACGCGACGATGCCGACCGGTTTTAAGCAGATGCTGACGGCGTTCGAGCAGTTGCCGGAGGAGAAGCGGCGCAAATCAATTGATGACGCGCTGCGGCGGCTCAGGGAGGGGCGCGACCAAATGGCCGGCGGCGCGGGCGGCGGGAATCAGGGCGGGACAAACTCCCCGCCGGTCCTGAGTGACGAATTGGAGGCGAAGGTGAGGACTATCGGGCTGAAGACCTTCTACAGCCAGAGCTCGGCGCAGACCAAAGCGGAGCTGGCGCCGGTCCTGGAGGAGCTGCAACGTGTGATGGAAAGCGGCCGGCCGTTCCGCGGGCAATGAGGCCAGCACGTCAGATCATCCGCGCTGGTGACGGCGCGCGGACATTCCTGTCCGCAGCAAGCCCGGGTGGGAAGGAGGGTGCCGAAGATTCGGAGGCCGAGGGAGGTTCTGTCGTGGCTGCGGACAGGACTGTCCGCGCGCCGGGGGCCACGAGCGCCTTCACGCTGATTGAACTGCTGGTGGTGATTTCGATCATCGCCATCCTGGCCGCGCTGGTGCTGCCGGCGTTGAGCGGGGCGAAGGAGCAGGGGCGGGCGACGGTGTGCCTGAGCAACCTGCGTCAAATCGGCATCGCGCTGCAGGTCTATGTTGGAGACAACAACAACAAACTGCCCTGGATGTCGGACATCCTTCCGGGCGTCGCCAACCTGTACCCCGGCCCGGACCAGGTGCTTTCCAACCAACTCGGCAATCTGAACGTGCTGGCGTGCCCGTCTGACAAATGGACGTCGGACACGCCACTGCCCTTTCCGCAAAAGGCGCCAACTTATTTCGCACAAACCGGCTCCAGCTTCTCGTGGAACAACCTGCTCAACGGTGAGGATGCCGACCATTTGAGCGCGCTCGGCATGAATTTCCCTCCGCAGGCAATGCCGCTGATGTACGATAAGGAGAAGTTCCACATCGCCCGCGGGGCGAACAAGGCGCAGAACTTCCTGTACGCCGATGGCCACATCAAGAACCTCCTCGTCATTGCGGGGACGATCCAATCGAGCCAGTGATCCAGCTCAAGAACCTCTGCAAGAAGTTCGGCCAGCAACTGGCCGTGGACGACCTGACCTTGCAGGTGCCGGCGGGGGAAATCTACGGTTTGCTGGGGCACAACGGCGCGGGCAAGAGCACCGCCATCGGCATAATGCTGGGCCAAGTCTGGCCGACGAGCGGCGACGTGCGAATCTGCGGCCACGATGTGACGGCCCACCGCCGGCTGGCGCTGCAAAAGGTCGGGGCGATTTTTGAAACTCCGGCCTTCTATGATTATCTTAGCGGCTGGCGGAACCTGGAAATCCTGAGTTCCTACACCGCTCCAACCTCCCGCCAGCGGATTCAAGAGGTCATCGAATGGGTCGGCCTGAGCGGGCGGGAACATTCCAAGGTGCGGACCTACTCGCACGGCATGAGGGCGCGGCTGGCGCTGGCCCAGGCGCTGTTGCCCCAGCCGGAGCTGCTCATCCTCGACGAGCCGAGCGACGGGCTCGACCCCGAGGGCATTCACGAGATGCGGCAGACGATTCTGCGGCTGCATCGCGAGCTGCGGCTGACGATTCTGCTTTCCTCGCATTTCCTAAATGAGGTGGAACAGCTCTGCACGCGCATCGCAGTGCTGAACCGGGGCTGCATGGTGTTTGAAGGCACGCTGGCCGCGACGAAGCAACGCGGGTGGATAAGGCTCAAGGCGGGCGATTTCGGGCTGGCGGTAAAGCAGCTTCGGCAGGCGCAACTCATCACGGAGGAGCGGGATGGCCATCTGATCGCGCTGGGACCGGGCATCGGGACAGACCAGGTCGTGCGCCTGCTCGTGGAGCGCGGAATGCCGGTCTATGAGATTGCCCCGGTGGAAGACACGCTGGAGGACTTCTACCTGTCACTGATGAATGGGCAGAAGGAGGTGGAAGTCAAGTGACCATGTTCTACCGTCATCTGCGCAACGAACTCTGGAAGCTCTTCGGCAAGAAGCGCACGTATATCGGCTTCGGCGCGTTTCTCCTGGCGCAGAATGCGATGCTGCTCACCTTCCGCTTCACCCGCTGGCAGGCCGACCTGGAGCGCATGCTGGCCGGCAATGGCTATCTGGCAAAGGAGTATGTGTCGGCGCTCACAGTGGCGGTGATCATGCTGATCCCACAAATCGTGCTGCTGATGCCCTTGTATGTGGCGCTGGTGGGAGGCGACCTGGTGGCCAAGGAGGTGGAGGACGGGACGCTGCGGATGATCCTGTCGCGGCCCATCTCCCGGTTCCGGCTGCTGTTCGTGAAGTGGGTGGCCGGGGTGATTTTTGCGGCCATGCTGGTGGCCGTATTGGGCGGGACAGCGCTTGGCTTTGCCCGGCTGTGGTTTCCGTGGAAGAGCATGTTTGTCTTCGTGCCGGGGACGGTGTTCAGCCTGTTAAGCCCGGACGAGGGTTTCCGGCTCTATCTTTGGTCCCACCTGTTTATGACGCTGAATGCGAGCGTGGTGCTGGGGATCGCGTTCATGTTCTCGTGCTTCAACATGAAGCCTGCGGCAGCGACGATTCTGGCGTTGTCGTTGCTGTTCGTGAACCTGGTGATGGAAGGCATCCCGTTCTTCGAGCGCTACCACGAGTACTTGCTGACCTACCACTTTCGCTCCTGGCACAACGTTTATGCCCAGCCGATACCCTGGGCGCAGATGGGCCAATCGCTGTGCGTCTTGCTGGCTGCTAACCTCACCGCCTTCCTCATCGGGACCGCGGCATTCCAGGCCCGCGACATCAAGTCTTAAGTTGCTTTTCGGGCTTCGGGATCGTAAGCTGATCTGCTGAGAAAGGCATTCTCCAACAGCCCAATATATTGGCTGTCGTGGCCGGCGGCGCCACAACTAATGGTGTTTTTCGGGCAAAACAGGGCGAAATAGCCGTTGTGTTGGACGGCCAGTTTTCCTACAATTGTCGCACCTTAAGCGGACCGCCAAAGTGCCTGGTCCAAACGATTTTATGCCTGAGCAAAACGCGGTTGAAGCGACAGAGAAAAGGCCGGCGCCCCCCAGCGCACCCGAGAAGTATGATGCGTCGAAGATTGACAAGCTCGAGGGGCTGGAAGCGGTGCGCAAACGCCCGGGAATGTTTATCGGCGACCCGGACGAACGCGGTCTGCACCACAGTGTTTTCGAGGTGCTGGACAACTCCATCGACGAGCACCTGGCTGGCTACTGCGACAAGATAGAGGTCACGGTCCATGTCGATGGCTCGATCTCCATCCGTGACAATGGGCGCGGCATCCCGGTGGATATGCATCCGAAGTGGAACATGCCGGCGGTGGAGCTGGTGCTGACCAACCTGCACGCGGGAGGCAAGTTCGGGCAGGGCGCCTACAAGTACTCCGGCGGCTTGCACGGCGTCGGGGCCAAGTGCGTCAATGCGCTGTCGGATTGGTTCAAGGTGGAAGTGACGCGGGACGGGAAGGTGTATTCCATGGAATTTGCGCGGGGCATCACCACGCAGAAGCTGACCGTCATCGGCAAGTCCAAAGGCACCGGCACGCTGATCACCTTTAAACCCGACCCAACCATCTTCACCATCACCACCGAGTTCAAGTTCGACATCCTGGCCAACCGCCTGCGCGAGCTGGCGTTCCTGAACCCGGGCGTCGAAATCGTCCTCACCGACGTGCGGGACGAGAAGACCGAGACCTTCCTGTACAAGGACGGCATCGAGCAGTTCGTCAAACAGCTTGGGCGGACCAAACAGGTGCTCCATCCCAAGCCGATCATGATCAGCCGGCAGAAGGAGGAGGTGTTCGTGGATTGCGTGATGCAATACACCGACAGCTACAACGACCAGATCCTCTGCTTCGCCAACTCGATTGCGAACCCGGACGGCGGCACGCACCTGACGGGCTTCCGTTCGGCCCTGACCCGTGCCATCAACCAATACGCCAAGCAAAACAATTTGCTGAAGGAAAAGGACCCGGCCATCTCGGGCGATGACGTCCGCGAAGGGCTGGTCTGCGTATTGAGCGTTAAACTGCCCAACCCGCGGTTCGAGTCGCAGACAAAGGTCAAGCTCGTCAACACGGAAATCGACGGCATCGTGTCGTCCATCATCTATGACGGCTTGATGACGCACTTTGATGCGAATCCGTCAGTGGCCAAGAAGGTGATTGAAAAGGGTTTGCTGGCGGCCCGCGCGCGCGAGGCGGCGCGCAAGGCCCGCGAGACAGTTCGCAAGGGCGCGCTGACCGGCGGCGGCCTCCCGGGAAAACTGGCCGATTGCTCCGACCGGGACCCGGCCAACACGGAGCTGTATATCGTGGAAGGTGATTCGGCCGGCGGGTCGGCCAAGCAAGGGCGCGACCGGAAGTTCCAGGCGATTCTGCCCATTCGCGGCAAGCTCATCAACGTGGAGAAGGCGCGGCTGGACAAGGTGCTGCAGAACAACGAAATCCGCACCATGATCACCGCCGTGGGCACGGGCATTGGCGATGGGGAAGGGGAGGGGGCTTTCAACCTGGAAGCGTTGCGCTACCACAAGATCATCATCATGACCGATGCGGACGTGGACGGCTCGCACATCCGCACGCTGTTGCTGACGTTTTTCTATCGGCAGATGCCGGAACTGGTGCGGCGCGGCTTCGTCTATATCGCCCAACCGCCGCTGTATCAAATCGCCCGCAAGAAGCGGGTCGAGTATGTCGATGACGATGCCCGGCTGAACCAGATCCTCATCGAACTGGGCACCGAAGAGGTGCGCCTGCGCAATCTGTCTGACGGCAATGAGCTGACGGAGAAGCAGCTTGCCGAAATCCTGGAATTGCTTGAATCGCTCGACAAGTACGTCAACGCGTTGCGCCGCCACGGTGGCGACTTCGCCGCTTACGTCGAGCAGCGTCACCCCAAGACGCACGAGCTGCCGCGGCACCTTGTGAAGGTCCGCGACGGGAACGACGAGACCGTGCATTACTTCCATACCGAAGAGGATTTGGAAGAGTTCGGTTCCAAGAACCCTGATTTGCGCCTGTTCGGCGAGGAGGAATCCGACACCAGCCTGCTGGAAAAGGCTAAGAACGGCCACACGCGCCGCGCCCGCCACGTTGAGCTGCACGAGAGCAAGGCCATCGCCGAACTGCTGGCGAAGTTGGCCAGGAAGGGTTTGAGCGTCGAGCACTACTCGGCGCAAGACAAGCCGCTGTTCGAGGTCATCGAAGGCGAGGGCGACAAAGAGCAGGTGAAACCGCTATTCTCCATCCCCGAGATTCTTTCCAGCATCAAAGAAGTGGGCCGGCGAGGCTTGTCCATCAAGCGGTTCAAGGGCTTGGGCGAGATGAACCCCAAGGAACTTTTTGAAACCACGATGAACCCCGTGCGGCGCAAGCTGCTGCGCATCGACCTGACGGATGCGATTGAAGCGGAAGAGATGTTCGCCAAACTGATGGGCGAGGAGGTCGAACCGCGCCGCCAGTTCATCGAGGATAACGCGCTGAACGTGCGCAATCTGGATATCTGAAAGCCAAGTTGCCCAACTGTAAGCCCAGGCCGCGCAACCTCTTTCGCTGAACGAGCGACCGGAGAAGCAACCAAGTTTTATGCCCGAACCGACCGAACCGAACAACAAGAACGAGGCGCCAGTGAGCGGCACGCCTTTGTTCGCCGCCAACGAGAAGATCACGAAGATCAACGTCGCCGAGGAGATCAAGAACTCGTTTCTCGATTACTCAATGTCGGTGATTATCTCCCGCGCGCTGCCCGACGTGCGCGACGGTTTGAAGCCGTCGCAACGGCGCATCCTCTACGCCATGAACGACCTGGGCGTGATGCCGAACCGCAAGCACCTCAAGTGCGCCAAGATCGTCGGCGAGACGATGGGCAACTACCATCCGCACGGGGACCAGGCGATTTATCCGACGCTGGTGCACATGGCGCAGCCGTGGGCCATGCGCGAGCGGCTCGTGGACGGGCAGGGGAACTTCGGTTCGGTCGAGGGCGATCCGCCGGCGTCCATGCGGTACACCGAAGCGCGGCTGGCTCCGCTCGGCGCCGTGCTGATGGAAGACATGGAAAAGGAGACGGTGGACTTCGTCCCCAATTACGACGAGACCCGCACCGAGCCGACTGTCTTTCCCGCCGCGTTCCCGAACCTGCTGGTCAACGGCGGCACCGGCATAGCCGTCGGCATGGCCACCAACATGCCGCCGCACAATCTGGGCGAGATCATCGACGGCGTCTGCGCGCAGATCGACCATCCGGAGATCACGCTCAAAGAGCTGATGCAGCTTGTCAAAGGTCCGGACTTTCCGACCGGCTGCATGGTCTGCGGGCTGGAGGGAGTGAAGGAGTACTTCAAGAGCGGGCGCGGCAGCGTGAAAGTGCGCGGGAAGGTCGGCCTCGAGGAGCTTAAGGGCGGCCGCGAGCAGATTATTGTCACCGAAATCCCGTTTAACGTGAACCGCGCCGTGCTGGTCGAGCGGATTGCCGAGCTGGTGAACGAGAAGATCATCACGGACATCACCGCCGTGCGCGACGAGTCGGATGAGAACACGCGCGTCGTCATTGAAATCAAGCGGGATGCGGTGCCGAAGGTGGTCATCAACAACCTGTATCAGCACACGGCGCTCGAAACGAGTTTCGCGGTGAATGCGCTGGCCATCGACCATGGCCGGCCCAAGACGCTGGGGCTCAAGGAGCTGATCAACTGCTACATCGAGCACCGCCGGGAAGTGGTGATTCGCCGGACGAAGTTTGAACTCCGCAAGGCGGAAGAACGGGCGGAACTGCTGGAAGGCTACCTGATCGCCCTCTCCAACCTGGACGAGTTCATCCGCATTATTCGCCACTCCGCCACTCGCGAAGAGGCCAAAATCAAGCTGCTGGCTTTCGACTTCACACGCGCCCAAGTGGAAAAGATCGGCGTTCTGATTCGCAGCGAGGCGCGGCTGACCAGCGGGCGCTATTCGTTCAGCGAGGCGCAGGCCAACGCGATCCTGGAATTGCGCCTCTACCAGTTGACCGGCCTGGAAATCGATAAGGTTAGGGCTGAATACCGCGACCTGATAGTGCGCATCAAAGACCTGCTCGATATTCTGGCGAAGGAGGCGCGGGTATTGGCGATTATCAAGGCTGAGCTGCTCGCGATCAAAGAGAAGTACGCCACGCCGCGCATGACGGACCTCGTGCCCGACGAAGGCGAAATCGCCATTGAAGACCTCATTGCGAACGAGGGGGTTATCATCACCCTCACGCACACCGGGTTGATCAAGCGGACGAACATCAGTTCCTATCGTGCCCAGCGCCGGGGCGGCAAAGGGGTGATTGGCATGGCCACCCGCGAGGGCGCCACGGAAGAAGACAAGGATTTTATCGAGCACCTCTTCAGCGCCGGCACCCACGATTACCTGATGTTCTTTACGAGCACGGGGCGCGTGTATGTCGAGCGCGTGCATGAAATTCCCGATATGGGCCGCGCCGCCAAAGGCCGCAGCATCGCCAACCTGCTGGAACTGAAGCAGGCTGAGGCCATCGCCGCCCTGATTCGCATCGAAGCCAAAACCGGGCCGAACAAGGAAGACATGACCTGGCAGCAGCCGGGTTACCTCTTCTTCGCAACCCAGCAGGGCACCGTGAAGAAGACCCCGCTCGAAGATTTTGCCAACGTCCGCCAGGGCGGGATCATCGCGATTGGCATTGAGCCGGGCGACACGCTGATTGAGGTCAAGTTGACTTCAGGACAGGACCAAGTGGTCTTGATCACGCGCGACGGCATGAGCATCCGCTTCTCCGAGGAGGATGTGCGGCCCATGGGCCGGCCCGCTGCGGGCGTGCGGGGCATCAACCTGGAAAAGGGGGACGCGGTGGTCGCGCTCGCGGTCGTGGAGCGGGACGCGACGTTGCTCGTCGCCGGCGAAAACGGCATCGGCAAGCGGACGCCTTTCGATATGGTGCTGGAGGACGGGACAGTGGAGCCGGTCTATCGCCTCCAGTCACGCGGCGGCAAAGGCATCATCACCATGAAGGCCAATGAAAAGACCGGGGCGGTCGTTGGCGCGCTGACCGTGCGCGACGCCGACGAGATCATGCTTATGACGACCGGCGGGCAAATGGTGCGCATCTTCGTGAAAGACATCCGGGAAGCAGGGCGCAACACACAGGGCGTAAAGCTGATTAACCTTGGCGAAGGCGATAAGCTGCAGGCCATTGCTCCGGTGATCAGCGAACAGCAGGAAGACGCCGCGGCGGGGCAGGAAGAAGCCAAGTAAGGGAACCAAACCTCAGGGCAATAGATGCGGCGGTGGGGGTTGCTGGTGCAGGATGTCGTCCAGCAGGCTGGTAACCTGATCCGCCCGTTCCGTGTATGAATCGAGCGAATCGGGGATCGAGCGGGCAATGTTTTGCGGTACTTGCGTCAGGTAATCCATCGCCCCCTGATGGGCAGCGTTGCGGAGACAATGATGCTTCTCTCCTTCCCCGACCCCTGGGCTCCCCCCGCTTTCCATCAGGCCGACCAGCAGGCCCTCCCGGTCGCCCCGCTGGCCGAGCCAGGTCTCCATCCACGCTTTCACCGACGCAGGAAAGTCGCCTTCCGGAGTCGCGCAGAAAACTATCAGGTCCGCTCGCGCGGCCCTGTCCGCCGCTTCTTTAGCTGCGGCAGTCTCCGCGAGCAACGCAAACGACCACCAGCTCACGTCGAATTCAAACTGCGCCCAGAACCGCCCGACCAGTTGGTCACAGAAACCGACACCCCGTTCACGCGCTGCGGGATCCTCGTACACCACCACGACTGACCACGCTGCTTTCGTTTCCAACCGCGCACCGTTTTCGTCTGCTCGCGTCATGGTTGCGGTGGGGAAAGCTCTCTTTGCCGTCGGCCTTTCCCGCCGACAATTGCTCTCCCAACCACTTCAATTCTGCTCCCCGGCGACAGGAAATCAAGAAAAAACTTAAGGCGACAGGCGTTCAATCCGCCAGGTCTTGTCCGCCTGCCGGGTGTAGCGGAAACGATCGTGGAGCCGGTTGGGCCGTCCCTGCCAGAATTCAATGCGGGCTGGTGACAGCACGTACCCGCCCCAGAAAGCCGGCCGCGGCACTTCCTGCCCCGCGTATTGGGCTTCCATTTGTTTCCACCTCTCTTCCAGCGCCGCCCGGTCGCGAATGACCGCGCTTTGCTGCGAGGCCCAAGCCGCGAGCTGGCTCCCGCGCGGCCGCGACTTGAAATACGCTTCCGACTCTGCCGGCGGCAACTGGCTGACTTCCCCGGCGACGCAAACCTGCCGTTCCTGTTCCGACCAATAAAAAACCAGCGCCGCTTGCGGGTTTCCCGCCAGTTCCTGTCCCTTGCGGCTGTCGTAATTCGTGTAAAAGATGAACCCCCGCTGGTCCACGCCCTTGAGCAAGACCGCGCGTGCCGAAGGCCGGCCCTGCTTGTCCGCGGTCGCCAGCGTCATCGCCGTCAAATCCATCGGTTCAGCCCCGGATGCCAGCAGCAGCGCTTTGTAGAGCTTAATGCAGAACTTCCGCACCCGCCCGCTGGCCCGCGCCCCCGTCGCCTGGTCGAACCACTTCTTGAACTGGGCAATCGGGTCGGCTTCCAGGTCGCTCCGCCGCAAGCCGGTCAGATTGTATTCTCTTCGTAAATCGGCGAAGGACATGCCCTCAGCTCGGTATCATCCCCGTCTTGCGCGCGTAATTGAACAGCCCGCCCGCATCCACCACCGGCCGCACATCACCCAGGGGCTTTAACTTATAGACTTTGCCCGTGCTCTTGGCGGTCACCGTGCCCGCGTCCAGGTCCACCGTCGCCACCTCGCCCGTCTTCAACACCTCGCACAGCCGGTCCGCCGATTCACAGGGATAAAGCTCGCCCGTCGCCACGGAGTTGCGAAAGAAGATGCGCGCGAAGCTCTCCGCCAGCACCACTTCGCAGCCCGCCGAGCCTAACGCAATCGGCGCGTGCTCGCGCGAGCTGCCGCAGCCGAAGTTGCGCCCAGCGACCACGATCGGATACTCGCTGTCGAGTTGGCCTTCCTTCACGTAGCGCGTGGCGTAGGCCGATTCCGGCAGGCCGGCGAAGGCGTAAGCGCCCAGCTTCTCGTACTCCTCGGGAATCGTCGGCACGAGAGTCAAGTATTGCGCCGGGATAATCTGGTCGGTGTCGATATTGTCCCGCACCACAAAGACCGGTCCTGTGAAAACAGATTGCATGGCGGGAGATTGGAGTCAGCCGCGCCAATATTCAATCAGATTTACAGCCCCTCAATCAGAGCGGATTCAAGCATGGGACTGTGTAGCCGCCGTACAGTTCGATTTGCAGTTCGATTTGCCTTGCCCTCCTTGCTCTGCTCTGACACCCTTGCCCTCGAATGCTGATCAAGCAGAAAAGTCGAATCCCTCTCAAGCCCCTGCAAACCGGCCAAGTCTGGCAAATGGAGGATTCGCATCTCCACGTTGACCTCGTGGGCAAACACCTGGTGCACTATAAGCTCATCAAACGCGAGGCCAAGCGCACCCCAATGTCGCTCTCCAACATCAAGGCCGTGGAGAAATATCTCAAAGACAACAAGGCCGTTCTGGTCCAGGGGTAGCGGAGGCGGAGCGCTCTGCCGCCGGCCACTGGCTCGGAGACCGCCGTGGTCCGCTTGGGAGTGGGGGGCGTGCGGGAGGCGGACGAAGGGCTGAGCCTGTGGGGCAAGGGGGGCTGGCAAAAATCTCAGGCGCGAGGTCGAGGATCTTCATACTAATGGTCGTGATTCCAGCGGATGGCCAATTGCAGGAGTTCGCTCGTGCTCTGAAGGTTTAGCTTTTCCTTGATGCGCGTGCGGTAGGTATCAACCGTCTTCATGTCAATGCGCAGTTGCTCGGCGATCTCGCGCGTGCTCAAGCCGCGGCCGGTCATCTCGAACACCTGCAGCTCACGGTCCCCCAGAAGCTCGGCGATCGAGTCGCTCACGGCCTGGGGTTTTGAAGTCAGGCGCGCGAGCACCGTGGAGGCCGTCTTCTCGCTGAGATAAATGCCGCCGCCCAACACCCGGCGGATAGCCAGCAGGATGTCGCGGGTGGCCTGCTGTTTGGTAATGTAGCCTTGCGCGCCGGCGCGGAGGACACGCTCGGCGTAGAGGGTCTCGTCGTGCATGGAGACCACCAGAATGAGCAGCTTGGGCCAGCGCGCGTGGATGTCCTTGATCAGCTCCAGGCCGCTGGAGCTTTTCAGCATCAGGTCAATGACCGCCAGATCGGGTTTGGTAGTCTCGACCGCCTCTAAGGCCCCTTGCCGGTCTTCGGCTGCCGCACACACCGTCAAGTCTGGTTCAAGGTTGATGGCCTCGGCCAGCCCGTCGCGGACGATCGGGTGATCATCCACGAGAATAATGCGGGTAGGCTTGGTGTTGCGAGGTTCGGGAGAATGGGTCATAAATACGTTCAACGGATATTCTGCGGAACGCGACACGAAACGATGGTCCCGTTCTTGTCGCTCTGGATTTGGAGGCTGCCGCCGATGAGGCGCGCGCGGTAATCCATAATGTGAAGTCCCATGCCCGAGCTGCGCCGTGGCGCCGGGTCGAGGCCTTTGCCATCGTCTTTGATCTGCAAGACGATTGCGCCTTCGGACTCCGTCAGTTGGATGGAGAGGTTGCGCGCACCGCTGTGTTTCAGGGCATTGTTCAACGCTTCCTGCGCGATCCGGTAAAGATGCGTGGCGGTCGTCACATTGCAATGCGGCCCCTGACGGTCCGCTTCACACCGGCATTGCACCGGATGCCGTTCGCTGGTGGTGCCGGCCAGTTCCTCGAGCGCGGGCACCAGCCCTTCGGTGCGGAGCCGGATCGGATAAAGTCCACGGCAGACGCGGCGAGATTCAGTGATGGCTTCGTCCAGGAGCCCGCAGATTTTGCGCGCGACCGCCGCCTCCGGACGCTGTTGCGCGTTGAGTGATTGTTCCAGCGAATTGGCTTTGAGCGTCACGCCAATGAGTTGCTGGCATAGCCCGTCGTGGACATCCTGCCCAATGCGCGCCTGTTCGCGATCGCTGATCTCCAGAATCTCCCGCTGCAGACGAAAGCGCTCGGTGACGTCGGTCGCGACGGCGATGAAGCCGGCAGGATGCCTGTCCTTGTCCCGGACCGGCGAGAAGCGGCACTCGAAGACGGTCGAGGCAAACTCCAATACCGAGCTGAATGCCTCACCGGCCAGCGCCCGGCGAACATTCTCCAGCATCAGGGGGAAGTCCTTATAGACCTCCGCTGCCGACCGTCGCAGGTGTTCGCCCGGCTTGACGCCCATGGCGCTGAGGGCCTGTCCATCCTCGAAGGTGATCGTGCCGCGAGCGTCGGCGGCCAGCAGGGCGATGGGCGCGCTGTTGATGATCGTGCGCAAGTGCGCTTCGCTGCGGCGGGACGATTCCTCGGCCCGGATGCGCGCGATGGCCCCCGCCACCTGGGAGGCAATCAACTCGATCCCCACGCGCGTCTTGGGCGGAATCTCATCCTCCCGGTACGAGGCGAGGTTCAACAGCCCGAGCACCGCGCCCTGATGCTGCACGGGCACGACCGCCAGCGCCCGCAAGCCTTCGCCGCCCCACAGCACTTCCAGACTGCGCGGTATCTGCTCGTGGCGCGCGTAAAGGGTCTGGCCACCCTTCACCAGACGGGCCTCGGTCGCGTCCGCCTTATAGTGTGAGATGCGGGCGGCGAACGCGTCGGATAATCCTCGATGCGCCTCCAGGTGGAGGTCGCCGGTCTCCGGGTTCAGCAGATAGACTCCGCCACAATCGATGCCCTCCAGTTGCACGGCGATCTCCAGCAGCCGATCCAGCGCGAACTTCAGATCGCTGGTGGAACTGAGTGCCACGGCGACATTCCGCTGGGCTTGCAGCAGGTGTTCGTTCCGCTTGCGCTCCGTAATGTCCGCCGCAATGCCCACGAGGCGATACACCGCTCCGGCCTCGTTCTTCACCGGGAACGCCCGGTCATGCACCCAGCGCAGCGACCCGTCCGGCCGCACGACGCGGTACTCCTCGTCGTACTCACCCGTGATTTGCTTCGCAAAGGTGGCGCGCGTCACGCGCTCGCGGTCTTCGGGATGAACTCCCTCCAGCCACGTGGCTGGCGACCCGTAAAGGGTTTTGCAGGACTCGCCCCACAGCGTCTCGAAGGCGGGGCTGACGTACTCCACCTGGCCTTTGGAAGGGGCGGTTACCCAGAAGACATCGGTGATGTTTCCCGTGACCTGCTTGAAGAGTTGCACCGTTTCGCGCAACAGCTCGACGGTCTGCTTGTGCTCCTCGACTTCACTCTCCAGCCGCGCGGTGCGTTGCTCGACTGTGCGCTCCAGCTCGCGGGTTAAGCGCCCGACTTCCGCCGCCAGCCAGCCCATCGCGGCAAACGCCAGCAAGCGCACCAGTGAGTTCGCGGCAAAAATCCAGCCCAGCCGGGCCGCGCCCGCGCCCGCGGTCTCGGCCAGATACAGGCAAACTCCCGATGCCAGCGCGCACACGAGCGCGCCGCGCGCTCCCGCAACCCAACCCACTAAAGCGCAGGCCAGCAAGTAGAAGAACTCGAAATTCAATCCGCGGACGGCCTGGAGGTTGATCCAGCCAAGCACGACAATCAGAACAACACCAACCGCCGTTAGGATCGTGCCGGGCGCCAGGCCGATAGCCTGGCCGCAATGGAGGAGGCGGGCCGCCTTGGGACCGAACAGTCCGACCCCCACGGCTCTGTCCTTGGAGAGGCCGCCGATGAAATGTGTGAGCTTTGGCATAAGCGTTCGAAGAAGCCGGGAATTCCAACAGACGTTTCCCGGCTTCCTCGAAAGCCAATACTATCAAATGCCCGGTCGATTGTGAAACGGGATTGTGTGCGGGGGTGCCCCTTTTTGTAAGCTTAAATCTTACATGCTTTTCAGAGCTTTTCTTACATCACTTTCCGGGTTCTCCCGACAGACAGGATTCGGGGGATATGGTGTACAATCGTAGCAAATGAGAACAAAGCTATCTTCACTTGTAGTGGCTGGCCTGCCGATTTGCGCCGCGCTTTGGGCCATGCCTCAAGCTGTTAGCGGGCAAATCTATGTCGCGAACTACGGCAGCGGCACGATTGGCGAATACACCACCGCTGGGGCGACGGTCAACGCCTCGCTGGTCTCAGGGTTGAATGAGCCGGAATACCTCGACGTTGAAACCGTGCCCGAACCTTCCACGCTGGCCTTGGCCGGTTTGGGCGGGTTGGCTTTGCTGCGGCTCCGTCGCCAGCGGCACTTTCGGTTTTCGTTGTGTGAGGAGGCCTTAGCCTGTACAGTAATGAATCAGTGGCGGACATACAGATAAACGTATGAAAGCAAATCCAGTCCAGAGAGTGGAGAGGCTGGCGGGAACATGTTTGAGGAGTTGGCGGCGGGCAGCACTGCTCACCCTCATCGCCGGGATCAGCGTGCCGGCGATCGGCCAGCCGCTCCAATTGGTATCGGTTCTTGATCCCTCGCAGGCACCGCCGTCGGGCGGCAGCGGCGACTCGTGGGCGCCGGTCATCAGCCCCGACGGACGCTATGTCCTCTTTGCCAGCACCGCGAACAACCTGGTGCTGACCAGCACGACGAACCCGATCCCGGCCCTGTTTCCCCCGAAACTCAATGTCTTCCTGCGCGACCGCACGAACGGCACGACGACGCTGGTCAGCGTCAACCTCAGCGGGACAGGGGGCGGCAACGGGGATTCAACGCCTTCAACCCTCTCGACCAATGGCCGCTATGCCGTGTTTGAAAGCAGCGCCAGCGACCTGGTCCCCGGCGACACGAATAACGTCGCCGACGTGTTTGTCCGCGACCTGGTCGCCGGCACGACCCTGCTGGTCAGCGTCAGCACCAACGGCGGAAGTGCCAATGGCGCGTCCCGCAGTTCGGTCATGACCCCGGACGGGCGTTACGTGGCGTTCGTGAGCGAAGCCAGTAATCTGGTGCCCAATGACACAAACGGCATTCCTGACGTGTTTGTGCGCGACTTGCAGACGGGCACGACCACGCTCGTCAGCGTGGGCGCAACCTTCAGCAGCGGCAGCCTGGGGGAAGGCGGCTCGGAATCGCCGGAGATTACTCCCAACGGTCGCTACGTTGCTTTCTACAGCCTGGCCACCAATCTCGTGCCGGGAGTCACGACTGGGGGCGACATATACGTCCGTGATCTGGTTGGCGGAACCACCACTTGGGTGAGCAGCTACGCGCGTACGGCCTTGCAGTCCATCATGGGAACAACGAATGCCATCTGCTACGGTCAGGTCCTCAGCGACGATGGGCAATTCGTTGCCTATCAAACCAGCCCGCTCCCCGGTTCAGGTTCGGTGTGGTCGGCAGGGGTTGTTCTCCGGTACAGCCTGCAAACCGGCCTGACCGACGTGGTGAACACCAATGCGAATGTCCGCACGGGGGCGCCCGAAGATGTGCGGAGCCTCGATATGACCCCGGACGGCCAGTTCATCGCTTTCATCGCCAATGTGAACGACACTTCGGGGACGAACACCTGCGTTGAGGTCTGGGATGCGCAAACCGGCGCGACGACGCTGGCGAGCGGAGACCTCAGTAACAACGTGCCGGCCAATGCGACGTGTGACTGGCCTGGCCTGGACCCCAGCGGACGGTTCGTCGTTTTCCTGAGCAGCGCCACGAATCTGGTCACCAATTCACTGGCGGGGGCTTATCACGTGTACGTGCGGGACACGCTGGCTGGCACCACGACGCTGGTGGACGCGGACACCAACGGGGTCGGTTCGATGATCAGCCCGGTAACCATTCCACAGATGACCTCTAATGGGCAATACGTGGCGTTCGAGTGCCCCGATGCCAGCCTGGTGCCCAATGATCGCAACCACGACTATGATGTGTTTGTGCGTGAATTGGTTGCCGGGACTAATGAACTGATTTCCGCCAGAGACCCGACACTGCCAACGCTCACTCCGAACGGCCCGAGCTTGCTCTCCACCTTGTCCGTCAGCACGAATGGCCGTTATATCGCATTCGCCAGCGAAGCCGACAACCTCGTGCCCGGGGACACGAACGGCTACCGGGACGTTTTTGTCCGCGACCTGCTGCTCGGCACCAATACCCTGGTGAGCGTGGCCACCAACGGGGCGGTCGGGAATAGCCTCTCGACGGACCCGGCCATCAGCGGGGATGGCCGCTATGTGGCGTTTACCAGCAGCGCCGACAACCTTGTGCCGGGTGATACCAACAATGCTCAGGACGTTTTTGTGCGCGATTTGCAGGCTGGAACGACCGTCCTCGTGAGCGTGAACACCGCAGGCACCGGTTCGGGAAATGGCGCGTCCTATTCCCCCGCACTCAGTTCCAACGGAAGATATGTTCTGTTCCGAAGTTTGGCGGCGAACCTTGCGTCCGGGTCGTTCACCGCAGGCTATGAAAACCTGTTCCTGCGTGATTTACAGACAGGCACCAATTATGCGCTGACCCATACGACTTCGGGCAGTCCGGTAAGCTCGATGACTCCCGATGGCCGGTTCGTTGCGTTTTCTGGAGTCGTTTCAGGGAGTGCCGCGAAACTGTACGTTTGGGATTCGCAGTTAGCCGGGCTGGTTTATACCAATGCGGTCAGCGGGATTGTGAACCTGGTTGTGAGTTCCAACGGGAATCGCATCGCCTATACCACAGGCGTCACGTTGTATGCCGTGGATCGGGCGGCAAAGACCAACTGGACGATTGGCCCTCTGGCCTCCACTTCGCACCCGGGACTGCGCTTCAGCGGGGACGGACGTTATCTGGCCTACGTGACACCGGTGAGCGGCACAAA
>Ga0187872_10000498_pt1 | contig 45447 bp, 33 predicted proteins | sample June2016WEW_16_4_FD_132973 | JGI IMG/M metagenome (GOLD analysis project Ga0187872, IMG submission 132973) | Peatland microbial communities from SPRUCE experiment site at the Marcell Experimental Forest, Minnesota, USA - June2016WEW_16_40 | ecosystem: Environmental > Terrestrial > Soil >...
CAAATCCGGCGCCCAAAACCAGCCCCTGCCGGGAACCATCACCCAACGGCCATAGTGAAAAGGGATGTCTCCCCACGTATATTCCGACTGCCAAAACAATCCATTGTCCGTCTGAACCCACTGCCCCATATCGTAATAGGGACGCCAATCTGGATTGGCTCGCATCGCCGAATCGGGACGCCAACACAGACCATATCCCGGCACTTCCACCCAGGTTCCGTAGGGCGCGAGTTGCGCGTGAAAATACTCAAGACTGACCTGCGGCTCGGCAGAGGGGGGCGCGGCGCCCAAAGGCGCCATCATTGTGGCAGCCGGCCCGGGCGGCACCGGGCCTGCCGCGGCGGGAGCTGGTGCATACGCCGCTGGGGCGGCCGGAGGAGCAGCGACCGGCGGCGCAGGTGTTGCCGGAGAAGAAGCCGCCGGCGGCGGGTTTGGACTGGCGGATGATGCGGTTTGGAGCGCGCTGATTACGCCCTGAGACACTCCCTGACTGCTCAAATAAACCAGGTCGTCCGCGCCCAGTTTGTAAGATTTCCCCGAACTCCGAATGTAATTCACGATCACCTCATCGCCCATGTGCGATTGGGAAAGTCTAACCACTTCCTGCAAGTCGGGTGACAGATTTGACGGCGGGGTTTGGGCGCTGCCAATAGTGCCGCCGCTCCAACACATCCAGCCGATGGTTATGGCAACGGCAACCTTCAGGGTCGCTCTCATGCTCATCAGTTCTTTGCTTTTCATAATTGTTCTCCAGCTTTTAAGTTCTTTTGCTCTTTATTGGCCTGCTTCATTTCTTGTGGCCTCATTGGCCTATACTCTTTCTTCCGTGAAATCTTGCAGGATATTCATCTCCGCTGATGGCGCTCGTGCCTCTCGGCGCGGCCAAACCGCTTTCGAGACGCTTGATTTGACCGCAAGAGAGTTTCCGCTGCTCTTTGAAACACCGCCAGTTTGCATGAGTTGCGATGTTATCTCCCTGCTGCCATTCCGCAACACTAATTTGACATATCTTCAAGGATGCTCCGATGCGGAAAAGGCCATCTTGCGGACGGCATGGTTGCTGGTGTCCGCCACATAGATATTTCCCGCATTGTCGGCCGCCACTCCACCGGGACTGTTAAATCGTGCATCCTTTCCGATGCCGTCAGTGGTGCCGCTGGTTCCAGCCAGTCCCGCCAATGTGGTCACCACTCCCCATGGCGTGATTTGTCTGACGGTATGGTTGCCGGTCTCCGCCACATAGATATTTCCCCTGTTATCAACCGCCAGACCCTGGGGATTCCCAAACCGCGCGGCCGGGCCGAGCGCATCCCTGTTGCCGGAATAACCGGGCAGCCCAGCCAGTGTGCTGACCCTCCAGCCGCCGGATGTAATCTTTCGGATGGTGTTGTTGGCGCTGTCTGAAACATAAACATTGCCGGCGTGGTCCGTGGCCACGCCGTGAGGAGCATTAAACCGCGCCTGGCTGCCGGAACCATCAACACTGCCGGCCATTCCGGCCTGACCAGCCAAGGTGGTTACCACGCCAGCCGGTGTGATCTTCCGAATGGTATCGTTACTCATATCGGCCACAAAGACATTGCCCGTTTCGTCCGCTGCCACACCCCACGGATTGCGAAACCGCGCATTGGCGCCGAGGTCATCTTTGCTGCCGGGATGGCCTGCCAGTCCGGCCAAAGTGCTCACGACGCCCTTGGGTGTAATCTTCCGAATGGTATTGTTGGCGGTATCCGCCACATAAACATTGCCGGAACGATCCACCGCAATGCCAAACGGAGCCCAGAAACGCGCATTACTGCCGATGCCGTCGGCACTGCCGTGACTCCCGGAAACCCCAGCCAAGGTGCTGGCGACTCCGTTTGGAGAAATCCTTCGGATCGTATTGTTGCCAGTGTCTGCCACATAGACATTGCCGGCACGGTCCACAGCGACATTGTTTGGCAGCCGAAATTGAGCTTGGATTCCGGCGCCATCAGCGTAGCCGCCGACCCCGAGCTGTCCAGCCAGTGTGGTGATGTTCCATGCTGACCGGCTGGGAACGGAAGGAGGAATAATAACAACCGGGGAGCGTTCACGCCATAACATCCAGCCCACCAATGCAATCCCAGCCAGGCACGCCGGAAGCCAGATGACTTTCAGCACGCCACGAATCTGAGAGAACTTGTCGCCCGCCTCTCCTTTGAATCTACGTTGGCCCATTGGCTGCTTGTTTTCCTTGATCCGCTGCAAATCACTCAGGACATCCCGCATGTCGGCGTAACGGTCCCGGAGTTCTCTCGCCATACAGCCTTCGGCCACGGCAACCAAGCCGCGATCTGCATTGGGATTCAAGCTGGTGATTGGCTTGGGCGGTCCCGCAGTGATTTGATCCAGGATTTCCTTTTTGCCCCGGCCTTCGTAGGGCGGGTGTCCGGTCAGCATTTCGTAAAGCAATGCCCCAAAGGAATAAATGTCGCAGCGCGTGTCTTCGGCGTCGCCAGCCGCAACCGCCGGTGACATATAAGGCGTGGTTCCCTCCAAGTTCCGGTTTTCCACATCTACAATCGTGTCATTGAAGAGGGTTCGCGCCAGACCAAAATCCGCCAGGCAAGCCTTGCCACTTGCCTCGAGGAGGATATTGGCCGGTTTCAGGTCCCGGTGAATAATGCCGCTGCGATGCGCGAAGCTCAACCCTTCGGCCACCTGCGCGGCAATGTCCAATATGGACTCGCTGTCCAGGGGTTGTCCGGGTTTTATCCGGTTAGCCAAACTGCCTTTTTCAAAATAGGGCATGACAAAGTAGGGACCGCCCGCCCGATCTGAAATCTCGTGCACCGGCACCACGTTCGTGTGCCGCAACCGTTTCAGGTGCCCCGCCTCCTTGAGAAAACGGTGCACGACATTTTGATTCGTCACCAGGTCAGATTTGACAAGTTTGATTGCCACATCCCGGCCGGTATGCGAATCACGCGCCAGCAGAACAATGCCCATGCCCCCGCCGCCGAGAACGCGCAGGATTTCAAACTGATCCAGAATGGCCAGCAACCCGGGCCGTGGCGGCGGAGAAAGCATCCGCTGGGCGATCAGCTCGGCAATCGGTCCCGTGAATGATGAGACGGGTGGCGCAAACGCCGGCGGGTTCTCCTTGGGCGCGTCTTCACTCATGGCACGACTCCTTTCTGGCCGTCAGATACTTTTCCCAACGCTTCGGCGAGCAATTCTCTCGTTGTTTCATCAAGCCAGGCTTGCTCCATGGTCCAGCGCAGGCCACGCTGCAAATCGGCATCAGGCAATTGAGAAATGCGCGCGTCCAGACGGACCAGCGCGGCGGCGATGCTCGTGTAGTAAAGCGCGGCGGCAATTTCGTCCGGCAGCCCGCTCTCGGGATGATCCAGGTTCGCCTTGGCAAAATCCTTTACCAGTTCCAGAAGTTCAATGAGTGGTGTCGGATGGTGAAAGAGGTCGGCGAAACTCCTCAAGAGCAAACCCTGGGCTTCACTTCTGGTCCTTAATCTCGTTGCGGTGCGGGGATCAAAAGTCCCCAAATCCACTAGCATCGGCGCGGACATCTGGTGCCGGAAAATTGCCGCCAATTCGTCGGGACGCCAAAGTCTGGCGCGTTCTTCACCCGTCTCCAGCAAGGTGGCCAGCTTTTTCGCGCGGCTCTTGAACACCGCCGCCGAAGAGTCAAATTCGGACATAACAACACGAATCAGCGGCCACGCGCCACTGATTCCCGGATTGCAACTGAGACGTCATCGCAGGGTTCGCTGCCTCCGGTTTGTTAGGCAGCCCGGCTCACTTCTTGGCGAGCAACTTGGCCTTCTGAGCCTGATACTCTGTATCCGTGATAGCTCCGTCATCTTTGGCTTTCTGTAGGTCAATCAACTGCTGTCCAATGGTTGGGGTCTGGGACTTGGTTATGGAGTCAGGTCCAAGCTGCAAGCCCAAACATCCGGTGAGGAGGGTCATGGCTGAAACACCAACCATAATGAGAACGAGTAGTCTTTTCATATGTTTTGGTTGTTGAGGTGTGTTGGATTTGTGGTGTCTGATGTGTTCAATGCTGCATAACAGTTCTGCCTTCTGTTACGGATTGATGCTTGGCATCTTGCATGCTTTTTTCACCCCCGTTTCGCCAATCGAACGAGGAAATCTTCCAGTGCCTGAATTTCGATGGCAGTGGCGGCATCTTGTCCCGCGTATTCTTTGATCACTTTGCTCAAGTGCGCCTTGAAGATGCGCTTGGCGCTCAGGAGCGTATTGGAAGCGTCCGTGGGAGACTTCAGACCGAATTGGTCAATCAATTGGTCGTAGGATGGCTGCGCCGCGTCATGGAAAATCGGCTCCAGCAAACGAATACGAAACATTTCCCAGATGCAGCCGCGTCGTGGCTGGTCTTGGCCGGCATTTTTGCAATCCGCCTCCATTCGCCGCAACGTTTCTGCCAGCACAGTGCGCGCCCAGGCCAGATCGAATTCTTCGGAAGGCGCGTCCGGTTGCGGCAGCTCTTGCTGCAATTCCTCTATTGAAATGGGCGGGTTTTTCGCCTCCGCCCGGTTCAAGCGGTCCAGTACAAAATTCCGCAGACTCGTCTTCAGAAAGTCGCGGAACCGTCCCCGGTTTTGATCGGCTCTTCGCAACCATCCCTCTTTGAGCAATTTGTCCTCCGCAAAGTCCTGAAGCAGCAGGTCGGCCTGATTCTTCAAACCGGGGAATGTGGCCGCCAGAAAAATCCTCAAAGGCTCCCAATACAGATGTATGAGCCGGTCAAGGCCTGCTTCATCCGCCTCCGCCGCCTTGCTCAATTCCGCCCAGTCGGTTCGAGGGAAAATCGAACTGGCTGATGATTCAAGAGCCATACTGTTTAGTGCGCATATTGCCGGTCTCGGCTTCAATTCCCGCCACCATCGGCAGGCTGCCTTTCAGATTCTTTGGCGGGCATTTTACCAGTTTGGTTTGCCCTTGAGCAACTCCGATTGGCTTCCGCAAATCAGCGCCAATCCGGCGGGCAGCAACCGGATGAATCTGCTTTGCCTGTCCAATTTGCCGGCCAGCGCGTATCTTTTCCTTGACCCTGCCGGTGACGGCGAGCCAGCGGGCGAGCCAGCGCGGTTTTATCGGGCGTTTATGCAGTGAGCGGGGGCGGGGCGATGTTCTGAATTATATAATCGTTGTCCCGGACGCCGGATCGAAGAAGTGGACATGGCGCAGGTCGAAGAGGAGCGGGACTTTCTGGTTCACGCTGACGCGGTCCGCGGCTTGGACGCGGGCGACGAAGGAATGGGCATGGCTGGCCAAATAGAGATAGACTTCCGACCCCATCGGCTGGACAACCTCGACCACTGCTTCCGCCGTGCATCCTGGCGGGGTCTCGGGCAGGGGCGGGCCGCAGGCAATGTTTTCCGGGCGAATGCCGAAGACGACTCGCTGGCCGACGTAACTTCGGAGGGGCGGGGCGGAGGCGTCCGCCAATTGGAACGTGATGGGGTTCGACACGGCAGCACTTTGGCTGGGTTGTTCCCGGAAGAAAAGCGCGTCCCCTTTCGCCAGCAGCGTGCCGTGGAAGAAACTCATGGGCGGGGAGCCGATGAACCCGGCGACGAAGAGATTGGCCGGATGCCCGTAAAGAGTCATGGGGTCGGCGACCTGCTGGATCACGCCCTCTTTCATGACCGCGACGCGGTGGCCCAGTGTCAGGGCTTCAACCTGATCGTGAGTAACGTAAATCATCGTCGCGGCAAGGCGGGTGTGGAGCCGCGCAAGTTCGGCGCGCATCTGCAGGCGGGTTTGGGCGTCGAGGTTGGAGAGGGGTTCGTCGAGCAGGAACAGCTTGGGCTGGCGGACGATGGCGCGGCCGAGCGCGACCCGCTGGCGTTGGCCGCCGGAGAGCGCGGCGGGATGGCGGTCGAGACAGGGGGTGAGGTCGAGGATTTGCGCGGCGTCCCTGACCCGCCGGTCAATTTCCGCCTTGGGATAGCGCCGAAGCTTCAACCCGAAGGCCATGTTCTCATAGACCGACAGGTGCGGGTAGAGCGCGTAATGCTGGAAGACCAGGGCGATGTCGCGGTCCTTGGGCGGAAGGCCATTCACGATCTGGCCGTTGATGGCAACCGTGCCCCCGGTGGGTTGCTCCAGGCCGGCAATCAGGCGCAAGGTCGTCGTCTTGCCGCAGCCGGAAGGCCCGACTAGCACCAGCAGTTCTTTGTCTTCAACGGCGAGGCAGGCGTCTGCCACGGCGCGGACATTCTCGCCTCCCGGGCCCTGGAAGACTTTGGTCAGATGCTCGAGGACAACCTGTGCCACAGAGGAATTGTCGAGAGGCAAGCAATGAAAGTCGAGGCTGAATGGAGCGGCAGACACCTTGACCCGTGGGAATCAAGGGAGCCTGTCGATTTCCCCTCACCCGCCCTGAATGGCACCCTCTCCCCCTCCGAGGGGGAGAGGGATGGGTGAGGGGGCTGACGCCAGTTGCGTGGTCCACTCCAGTCCAAGTGGGCTGGGGCAGCACTTCTGAGCCCGAATCGCGTTGACGGTGCCGGCGGCTCCTTCGCATTATGGAGCCAAGGTGTGACGGCGGCTTGCGCTGTCACATGCACCTACAGGACTGAACGAACGGAAGCTGAATTATGAACCAAGATACTCTTTATTCTGAATTGACTTTGAAGACCAACGCCAAGGTGGCGCTGGTCGTGCTCGACGGCGTGGGCGACGTGGCGACGCGCGAGCAAGGCTATCTCACGCCGCTGGAAGCCGCGGTCACCCCCAACCTCGACGGGCTGGCAGAAGACTCGGCGCAGGGACGAATGATCCCGGTTGCGCCGGGTATTACTCCCGGCAGCGGGCCGGGGCATCTCGGCTTGTTCGGCTACGACCCGCTGGAGTTCCAGGTTGGCCGTGGGGTCATTGAGGCGCTGGGGTTGGGCCTGGAACTGCGGGCTGGCGACATGGCGGCGCGCGCCAACTTCTGCACGATCGACGCCAAAGGCATCGTCACCGACCGTCGGGCCGGACGCATCGAGACGATGGTGTGCGAAGAGCTGTGCGCCTTGCTGTCGCAAAAAGTGAAGAGAGTCGGCGACGCCCAGGTGATCATCAAATCCGGCAAGGGCCATCGTTTCGTGGTGCTGTTCCGGGGCAAAGGTTTGGAAGGGCCGCTGACCGATGCCGACCCGCATCGTGAGGGCTTTCCCGTTCCGAAGGTCGCGCCGGTGGACCCCAAGTCCGCCAAGGCCAAGAAAGCCGCCAAGCTGGTGGCAGAATTTTACAAGGCCGCGCTGCCCATCATTGCGCAGAAAAAGCCGGCCAACGGTTTCCTGCTGCGCGGAATTGCCCATCAGCCGGCGATTCCGTTGTTTCAGGATCGGTATGGGTTGCGCCCCGCCTGCATTGCGGTCTATCCGATGTACAAGGGCCTGGCGCAGTTAGTGGGGATGGCCAAGCTCGAAGGGCCGCAGACGATCGCCGAGCAGTTCGAGCGGTATCTCGCCGAATACGACAACTACGATTACTTCTTTATTCACTACAAGTACACCGACATGTACGGCGAGGACGGGAACTTCACGGCGAAGAAGAAGGCGATTGAGGAATTCGACGCCGCGCTGCCGATCCTGCTGCGGAAGAAGCCGGACGTGCTGGCCATCACCGGCGACCACTCGACCCCCTGCGTCATGAAGGGGCATTCCTGGCATCCGGGACCGGTGATGTTGCATTCCGCCTGCTCCGGCTCGGACAAGCTGGAGCGGTTCACGGAAACGGGCGCGAACTCAGGCTCGCTGGGGGTGTTCGAGGCGAAGCATCTCATCCGCCTGATGCAGGCAAACGCCAGGATGTTTGATAAATTCGGCGCGTAATGGCCAAGCTGGTATTCGATATCGAGACCTCGGCGCTGCCGCTGGAGCAGTTCGACGAAGCGCAACAGGAATACCTGTTCCGCGAGTGCGAAAAGATAGCCGACGAACCGGCGCGCACCGCCCGACGCACGGAGTTGCTGCAACAATTCAATCTCTGGCCCTTCACCGCGCAAGTCGTCTGCATCGCGATGCTGAATGCCGACACCTCGCGCGGCCAAGTGCTGTTCACCGCGGCGGACTACGACGAGGAAGCGGACGAAGCCGGCCCGGTGGAGTTTATGTCGTGCGTGGACGAGGTCGAACTGCTGACGGCGTTTTGGGACGTGGCGAAGCATTATGAGACGATCGTGACGTTCAACGGGCGGGGGTTTGACGTGCCGTTCGTCTATCTCCGCTCCGCGCTGCTCAACGTGCCGATTACCCGCAAGGACTGGCTGGGTTATCGCTTCCAAACCGAGCCGCACTGCGACCTGGCGGAGCAGCTCACGTTCTACGGCGTCAGCGGCCGGGATGGGGCGGCGCGCCGGTTCAACCTGGACTTTTACTGCAAGGCGTTCGGCATCGAGTCGCCCAAGAGCCAGGGCGTCACCGGTTCGGATGTGAATACGTTGATGGCGGCGGGCCGGTATCGAGAGATTGCGGAGTATTGCTTGCGAGACGTGAAAGCCACGGTGCTGCTGTATCATATCTGGCGAGAGCGGCTGGCGGGCGTTAAGTGAAATCCGAAAACCGAAAACCGAAAACCGAAGGAAATCCGAAAGCCGAAACCCAAACGGTATTGGTGTGTTTTGCGGTCAGGGAGGAGGCGCGGGCCTTCCAGAAGTTGAGGGGAGAGCGCAGTGAAATCAAAGTCGTCCTCGTGGGCATGGGGAAACGCAATGCGGAGCGGGCAATTCGTGCGGCCCTGGCGAAGGAACGGCCGCAGTTGGTGTTAAGCTGCGGGTTTGCGGGCGGGTTGAGGCCGGACCTGACGATGGGCACGGTGGTTTTCGCCGCCGACCCTGAAGCGGGCCTGGAAACGGCGCTCCTGGCGGCGGGCGCGCAACCGGCGCGCTTTCATTGCGCGGACCGAGTGGCGGCGACGGCGGGACAAAAGCGGGCGTTGTGGGAAACGACAGGCGCGGATGCGGTGGAGATGGAGTCGCAAGTCATTTGCGCCGTATGCCGGGAGCAAAACATTCCCTGCGCGATCGTGCGAGTGATTCTGGACACCGCCAATGAAGATTTGCGGCTGGACTTCAACCGGTTGATGACGGCCAACCAGAAGATGAATTACGGCAAACTGGCGATGGCCCTGGCAAAGTCGCCGGGAAAGGTCGTAGCCCTGCTCCGCTTGCAAAAGCAGGCCCAGGCGGCGGCTGGGAAACTCGCAGAGGTTCTGGCCAGAATTACGGCGGCGTAGTTCCCGGCTCCCGGGCGGCGGCTGGCGGGGGTGACTTTGCCTTGACGTGTTCGCTGTAGCTGATCAGCGCGACGCCGATCATGATGAACACCACGCCAGCCCACCGGACGGAGGAAACCCGCTCGTGCAGGAACCACATCGCCGCAAACGTCGCAGGTACAAAACTCAGCCCGGTCAGCGGCCAGAGGAAGCTGATGTCGCTTTTGGCCATAAGGATCAGCAGGCTGGCGAAGAAGAGCGCCTCAAAGAACACGCCCCACACCACGCAAGGATTGGTCCCGCCGACTTTGACGATGCGAACGATCTCCGTGACGCTGACTTTCTTGACCTCGCCGACCTGCGTGATTCCTTTCTTGAGAAAGACCACACCCGCCGCTTCGAAGACCAGCCCGATGAGGAGGATGAGAAGCAATTTGGCCATATTACAAATCCTGATAGCGAATCAGCTTGATGCCCAGTTTTTGAACCTGTTCCCGCACCCGCGGACTGATTAAGGCGTCAAACTCATGCTTAGATTCGTCGAGCGAGGGGTGGGAGTAAAGCTCCGAATCGCCCGCGGGGAGCTGCGGGAGCAACCGGGTGAGGTAGGCTTCGTCCACGCGCGCATTCTGCAACAGGCCAAAGACGGCCTCCGTGTGCCGGATGCCCCGCCGGGCGAGGGCGGGCCGGGCGCGCGCGGAGAGCGGATGAAAGACGGCGGCGTGGAGGACGCGAGAGGCGAGATGGCCGGAGGCCAGGCGCAGGTTCAGCCGGAGCGGATCGAAGGTCAGGCGCAGGCGCTGGAGGCCGAGCTGGCCCGAATCAGCCATCAGGAGGCCGAACACGGTCGGATGCAGGTGCAGGTGCAGATGGCCGTTGACGTGGTCGAGGGGCAGACGGGTGGCGTGGAACTTCTGAAACTGGGCGTGAATTTCCCGTCGCAATGGCTCGCGCAGACCGCGTTGGAAGAAATAGCGGAAGCCGGCGCTCACCGGGTTGTGGCTGAATTCCCCTTTCGCATTCACCAGTCCTGGAATGTCTTCGGGCGGCAAGGCTGAATGACCGCACAGGAGGGTTAAATGCAGGCCAACGCCCAACGTCGGGTTCTGGCGGGCGAGCGCGACGGCTTCCTCAAAGGCCGGTTCGTTCACCATCAGGCTGGCGGTGGTCAGAATCCCCTCGCGGTGGGCGCGGAGGACAGCCTGGTTGATGGAGGCCGAATGGCCGAAGTCGTCGGCATTGACGATAAGGCGGCGAGGACCCGAATTGGGGCTTGGCCGCCTAGGCGCCATAATTGGGCGACATGGCGCCGGAAACGAATCGCCACCAGGAGCGCAGAAGGAGCAGCGCCTTTTGCCCCTTGTTCAAGCGCGTCAACTCGGGGCCGAAAACGTCGAAGCGCTGCCGCTCCAGCTTGCGCAACAGCCGCCAATAGACCGAGCCCATTAACTCGGCGGCGACCATCGAACGTCGGTCGGCGGCGGGCAGGGTTTCCCGGGCGAGCCGATAGAAATGCCGGGCGCGCTGGGCCACGCTGTTGGCGAGTTCCACAAAACGCGGCGAGTATTCCAACCGCAGGATCTCTTCGGGCAAAAGGCCAAAACGGACCAGTTCGGACAGCGGCAGATAAATGCGGCCGCGTTGGGCATCGGAGCGCACATCGCGCAAGATGTTGGTCAGTTGCAGCGCCTGGCCGAGGCAGATGGCGTACTGGCGGCAAGCGGCGTTTTCGTAGCCGAACACTTCGATGCTCAGCAGGCCGACGACTGAGGCGACGCGGTAGCAGTAAAGCTCCAGTTGCTCGTAGTTTTGGTAGCGGTTGATGTCGAGGTCCATCTCCACGCCTTGCAGCAGGGCGTCGAAATGTTCGAAGGGCAGATGATACTGGCGGATGACCGGCTGCAACTCGCGGTTGACGGGGAATTGGGGAGTTTCCGGGCCACAGGCGCGGCGGACATCGGCGCGCCAGGCGGCCAATTGCTCGCGGCGCTGTTGAACCGGGAGGGACTCATTGTCGGCGACGTCGTCCACCTCGCGACAGAAGGCGTAGAGGGCGGACATGCCGTCGCGCTTGGCTTTGGGCAACAGCATGAACGCCAGCGCCAGATTCGACGCGCTCTTCCGCGTGATCGTCCGGCTCTGTTGCATGGATCAGGGCTGGGGGTCGGGCGGGCCTTCCGGGCGGACGGGCGGCAACCCCCCGGTTTCAGCGAGCGTTGGGTTGCGGGAGCGGTGTCTGCGCCGGGAACGCCGCCATTTGTGGCGTTTCGGCGGCGCAGAGGCAGTATCATCGTCGTTTAGGGCCTCGGGAGCTTCGGCTGGCGTGGATGAGTGCTGGTGAGAATGATGGTGCGAGCGCCGCCGGTGGCCGCGTTTCCGGAGGAAAACCGCCCAGACCAGGGCCAGCAGCGTAACCAATCCTATCGCACCGAAGACCAGCAGACCTGCGAGGGTGGAAGGGTCCATAAACCGCCAGGACTCCAGTATTTGGTCAGTCTCCGCGTCGGCCAGGAAAAATGGAATTGTGCTCATGATAACGGGGCTTTTCCCTCAGAGGCGCCCGCGTCTTCTTCGGTGTCGGTCCCCAGGGCGATATTCAAGCGCTGCATTCGGTAGCGTAAGGCGTGCCGGCTGATTTTCAATTGCTCGGCGGTCCGATTTAAGCTGAAGTGGTTTTGTTCCAGCATGGCGGTGATGAGTTCCCGTTCGAAGTTGGCCATTCGGTCGTCGAGCGACTCCGCGCCGCCCAGTTTTGGCGCCGCCGTCTTGTGCAACTGCCCTTCCAACTGGAAATCCGGCAGGCTGCCGGGCTGGATTTCGCTGGTGGTCTCCAGGATCAGCGCGCGTTCGATCACGTTGCGCAGCTCCCGCACGTTGCCGGGCCAGTGGTGCGACAGCAGTTTCTGCCGGGCCGCGCGGGAAATAGTCCGGGTGTTCTTATTCATCGAAACGCTGAAGCTCCGGAGAAAATAATCCGCCAGCAGCCACACGTCTTCTCCCCGCTCCCGCAACGGCGAGAGCCGCAACTGCACCACATTAAGCCGGTGAAACAAATCTTCCCGGAACTGCCCTTCGCGAATTGACTCGATGATATCGCGATTGGTGGCGGCGATCAGCCGGACGTTGACCCGGAGTTCCTGCGTCCCGCCCACGCGCAGGAAGGTGCCGTCTTCCAAAAACCGGAGCAGCTTGGCCTGGAGCGGCCGGCTCATGTCCGCGATCTCGTCCAGGAAAATCGTGCCGCCGTCGGCTTCTTCCACCCGGCCGGGCTTCTGTTTCAAAGCCCCGGTGAACGCGCCCTTCTCGTGTCCAAACAATTCGCTCTCCAGGAGAGTTTCGGGAATGGCGGCGCAGTTAATGCGCACGTAGCTCGCCTGGGAGCGCTGGCTCAAGCTGTGCAGCGCGCCGGCCACTAACTCCTTGCCCGTGCCGCTCTCGCCGAGCACCAGCACGCGAGCGTCGGTGGGCGCGACGGTTTGAATCAATTGGCGCAGTTCGCGCATTTTGGGGCATTCGCCCACAATTTGGTCCAGCCCCCAGGTTTCGGCCGCGCGGGCGCGCAGGCGGGCGTTATCCTGCAGCAGGCGATAGCGTTCCGCGCAACGCGCCACGGCGTGCAGCAATTCTTCGGGCGCAAAGGGCTTGGGCAGGTAATCGATTGCCCCGGCCTGGATGGCTTCGACCGCCAGCTTCGGCGTGGCGTAGGCGGTGATCATCAGCACCGGCAGGTCCGGCCATTGTACGCGCGCCTTGGCCAGGAACTCGTAGCCACTCATCCCGCCGAGCCGCGCATCGGTGATGATCATAAAAAACTCTTCGCGCTCCAACAGGCTGAGGGCTTCCTCGGCGGATTCGACCGCCCGCACGGAGTAATTCTCGTCTGCCAGCACCGTTTTGAGTGACAGGCGCATGTTCTTCTCGTCGTCCACCACAAGCACTGGGGGCAGCCGGACGTTCATGGGGACAACCTCGAGCTGGGCGAGGCAGGCGTCACTCCAGCGTTTGCCGGAAGCCACGGGCGCGGGCTCCCGCACTTCGACCATCCATTCTTATTTTCAGGCGTTTTCAATTCTGCTTGGCCAGCTTAATTAAGGCTCTGGCGGGGAATACTAGAATAAACCGCGCTCCCTTTCCAAGGGCAGATTCCACCCGCACGGCGCCGCCGTAAAGTTCGACGTTGTGCTTGACCGTAGCCAAGCCCAATCCCGTGCCCTTTTCTTTGGTCGTATAGTAAGCCTCGAAAATCTTCTCCTGTTTGTCTGGCGGAATGCCCGGCCCATCGTCGCGAATAGTCACTTCAATGGAGTAGTCGGCATGGCATTGCGCGCTGATGAAGATGTTGCCGCCCCCGTCCCCGAGGGCTTCGCGCGCGTTCTGCAGCAGGTTCACGAAAGTGTCCAACAGATGCCGGCGCTGCATGAACATGGGTGGGAATTCACCCTCACAATCACGGTGGATGCGGACCGGGTAACCCGCCGCGGGTGGAAATACCTGGGCGACGGCCAAATCGAGTTCTTCAATCAGGTTCAGTCTTTCCACGTGGCCCTCGCTCAACTGCGCATAGCCCATGATTTGGGTGATGATCCGGTCCGAGTGCTCGACCTCCTCCTGAATAATGCGGATTTGTTCGGAAGAGACCGCCTTGCCTTGTTTGAGCGCGCGTTGCAGCGAGAACGCCGCGTTGTTGATAATAGCCAGAGGGTTCTTGATCTGATGCGTGAACTCGGCTGCGACACGCCCCGCGGAGCGCAACTGGCCTTCGCGCATCGCAAACTCGCGCGCTTCTTCCACCGCCCGCCGCTGCCGTTCCAGCAACACCTGCACCCCGTAGCAGCAGACCGTCATCAACAATAGCAGCACCAGGCGCAGCGTCAGCGTCTGGGCGAGATTGTCCGGCGGTTCGTAGGGCCCCAAATTCTCCCGGAAGTATTGATCCGGATTGTCCGCCGGGGGAATGGCGATGCGCGGACGCGACTCTGGAGCAGCAGCCTGGCCAGGGGCTGCGCGCGCGTGGCGGGGTGGCGCCTGGTTGGCGGCATTAAACCGGGCTTCGTCCAGCAGGGTCCTGACCACGTAGATGTTAATCACCCCGGCCATCACGTAGCAGGCGGTCAGCGTCAAATTGAGCAGGATTTGCGACGTCGCCCGTGGCACGCTCACCGCGCCGCGCACGATCAACCCCAGAAAGAGCCAGTAGAGGATGCTGTCGTAACCCCCGGTCAGCGCGACCAGCGCCGACAGGAAGATGCCATCCACCAGACTTATGGCGAAAACGGCCCATTGCACCAACGGCAGAGGCACCCGGCGCATCGCCAAGAGCAGGCCGGCCACGACCGCATTAATCGCGATGTAAATCCACAATAGGTACTGGGTGGCTTCCACGGCGATTTCCAGGGCGCCCAATTCCTTGTTCACAATCCAGGCCCGCTTGAAATAAAATGAATAAAGGAGCATGGCGATCGCGGCTGCCTTGATCGGCAGGATGATGTCCCGCTCCAGCGCGGTAATGCGGTCCACCAGTTGCGCCGCCGCGGGCGCCGGGATTTTTAACAACTCGACGGCCCGCCCCGGGAACCGTAGAAGAGCCTTGGCCAGGTCCCCGACGCTATAATGCCTAAGTCTTTGCCACAGACCGAAGTTCATAAACAACACCGCAGCGGGGAGCGGCCAGATTGCCGGCGCCCACGGCTCCGGCAAACCGCGCCCAGGAGCGAATCGGCCCAATCGGCCTCATCGGTTTCCCGTCCCGCGCCGCCGCAGCAGCTTCAGCGCGCGTTGGGCGACTTTCTCCACCGGCCATAACCGGCCCAAGCCCTCGTAACCGCAGGCGAGCAGACCTTCCTCCGGGCCGATGAATTCCGCGCCGCGCGACCGGAGTGTGGCCACATTCTGCTGCGTAGCCGGATGCAGCCACATCTTTCCGTTCATGGCGGGGGCGACCAGGATTTTGGCCCGGGGGTTAAGCGCCAGCGCCACGCAACTCAATGCGTCGTTGGCCAGGCCCAGTGCCAGCTTGGCAATGGTGTTCGCCGTCGCCGGCGCGATGAGCAGCAAATCCGCCTCGTCCGCCAGGTTGATGTGCGTCGGCTGCCAGCCTTCCTCTTCGTCGTACAAATCCGTTACCACCGGATGACGCGACAAGGTCTTGAAGGGCAGCGCGGTTATGAACCGCAGCGCGTCAGCGGTCATCACGACCCGCACGTCGCAACCCTGTTTGGTGAGCAGGCTCGTCAAGTCGGCGGCCTTGTGAGCCGCAATCGAGCCGGTCACGCCCAACACTATGTTCTTGCCAGGGCTCATGTTCAGTCATTGAAGCGTCGAAGGGCCGTCCCGGCTGCGCCTGGCGGTTTCACCGTTGCATGCTTCCATATCTCACCCACATCAAAACTCAGGGGCTTGCACCCGCAGCGACCGCATCTTCTCTGTTTCCACGATGGCCAGCATCCGCCGCAAGTCTTCGTTGATGCTGCTGCTGAGCAGCAGATAGTCAAACCGCTTCCACTGGGCGATTTCTTGCCGGGCGGCGCCCAGCCGTTTTTGTATGACCGCCTCCGAATCCGTGCCGCGCTTGCGCAGCCGCTCTTCCACGATCTCCATCGAGGGCGGCGTCAGGAAAACCGAGACCAGCGCCCGTTTCAATTCCGCGTCTTCCTGCGCCTTCTCGCGGATCGTCGCCGCGCCCTGCACATCGACGTTGAGCAAAACGTCTTTGCCCTGCCGCAGTTTGCCCAGCACCTCCGCCTTCAGGACGCCGTAACTGTTGCCGAACACCGTCGCGTGCTCAAGAAAATTGCCCGCTTGCACCCGTTTGAGGAAGGAAGCGGCGTCCAGGAAGTAGTAATCCACTCCGTCGCGCTCCCCTTCGCGCGGCGGGCGCGTGGTGCACGTGACGGCGCGCGTCATCTGGGGCCGCGCCGCGAGCAACTGCTTGCAGAGCGTGGTCTTGCCCCCGCCCGAAGGCGCTGAAATCAAGACCAGCAGCGGGCTGGGCGGCGGCCCCGCTTTGGTTTGGCTCTCCATTATCGGTTCTTGGATTTCGACGTTCATCACTCCACATTCTGTGCCTGTTCGCGGAACTTTTCCAACTCTGCCTTGAGCGTCACCACCTCGCGCGAGATCAAGCTGTCGTTGGCTTTGGAGCCAATCGTGTTGATCTCCCGGTTCATTTCCTGCGCCAGAAAATCCAGCATCCGCCCCACCGGCTCTTTCGATTTGAGCCCATCCCCGAATTGCTGGAAATGGCTTTGCAGCCGCGTCAGCTCCTCCGAGATGTCGGAGCGGTCGGCGAAATAGACCACTTCCTTCAGCAAGCGTTCGTCCTCCGCGCCAGGCGCTTCCAGATGGGCGCTCTGGATGCGTTCAATGAGTTGCTGGCGATACCGTTCCGCGACGGTGGGCGCCTGCTTCTGGATTCGGGCCGCCGATTTTTGCATTACCGCAATCCGCTTCGCCAGGTCCTGTGCCAGGTGCGCCCCTTCCCGTTCCCGCATCTTCACCATCCGGGACAAGGCCTTCTTCAGCGCCTTTTCCACGGCCGGCCAGAGATCTTCTTCCACCGCCAGCTCTTCGTCGGTTTGGAGCACTCCCGGCGCGCGGGCCAGTTGATCCAGCGTCACCGGTCCCGGCAGCTTGAGCTGCTTCGCGAGGCGATTCAACTCCCGCGCATAGGCCTTCGCCAGCGGAACATTCAAATGCATCCGCGCCGAGGCGTTGCCGGCCCCGGCGTGCAGTGACACCCGCACCGTCAGGCGGCCACGCGCAATGTGGCGATTGATCAGGTCGCGAACCTGCGCCTCGAGCAGCTCCATCTCGCGGGGCAGGTTGACGGAAATCTCGGTCTGCTTGCGGTTCACCGAGCTGAGCTCCACGGTGATCTTGAAGCCGTCCTTCGAGCAATCCCCGCGCCCATAACCCGTCATTGATTTCATCAAGAGCCAGTATGCGAAATCCGGGGCGGTCAGGCGAACAAAATCTGCACCGCCGCCGCACAAACCCGTTGAAGCGCTTATAGCGGCTTGCTATCTTCCGGGCGCGTGCAGATCAAATTCGGCATCATCCTGCCCGAGGTCATCGCGCTGGCGCTCCTGACCGGGGGTTGTTCCGCTGATAATTCCCCACGCGCCCGCAGTGTTTCCGGCACCATTGAAACCGATGAGGCGCGCCCCGCCTCGCGTTACGGCGGACGAGTGGAGAAAATCCTCGCGGCGGAGGGAGACCCCTTGAAACCCGGCCAGGCCCTGGTCGAGCTGGACGCCGCCGAACTGCGCGCCAAACGCGATCAGGCCGCCGCCCAACTCGCCGAACTCGAAGCCGGCCCGCGTCAGCAGGAGATCGACGCCGCTAAACACGATTGGGAAGCGCTGGTCGCCGAGGCGGACCAGGCGCGCGTGGACGCGAAGCGCGCCGACGAGCTGTTCGCCCAGAAAACCATTTCCGACACCGAGCATGACCAGGCGGCAACCCGTGCGCGCACTTTAGATAAGAACGTGGCCGCGGCCAAGAGCCGTTACGACTTGCTGCTGGCGGGCACGCGGGCCGAGCGCCTCGCCCAAGCCCGCGCGCAACTGGCGGAAATGGACGCCCAACTGCGTGAAATGAAAATTGCGGCGCCCTCGGATGGCGTGCTCGAGGTCTTGAGCGTGAAGGTCGGCGATGTGCTGGCGCCCAACCAGGCGGTCGCCACCTTGCTTCTGACCAACCACCTTTGGGTGCGTGTCTATGTTCCCGAGCCGTGGCTGGGCCATATCCAGCTCGGCGAACAGGTAGCGGTGCGCGTTGATTCGGACCCCGGCAAAGACTTCTCCGGCGTGGTCGAACAGATTGCCCGCGCCGCCGAGTTCACCCCGCGCAACGTGCAGACGGTGGGGGAGCGCATCAAACAGGTCTTTGGCATCAAAGTGCGGCTGGACCCTCGCGAGGGCAAACTCCGCGCCGGCATGGCCGCGGATGTGACATTTCCGAACGCAGGGAAGTAAACGAAGACCGAGGCCGTGCCTGTTGATGCGATGATCGAGTGCGAAGGGCTGACCAAACGGTTCGGCCACTTCACGGCCGTTGACCATGTCAGTTTTAAGGTCGCCAAAGGCTCCATCTTCGGCTTCCTCGGCCCAAACGGCTCCGGCAAATCCACGGTGATTCGGCTGCTGTGCGGCCTGCTCGAACCGAGCGACGGCCAGGCGCGCATCGCCGGCCTGGAGGTGGCGCGCGAGTTGGAGCAAATCAAGGGCCTCATTGGCTACATGTCGCAGAAGTTCTCGCTCTACGACGAACTGACGGCGCACGAGAACCTCAGCTTCTATGGCCGGCTTTACGGCCTGCGCGGCGCGGCGCTCAAGCAACGCTACGACCAACTGGTGGCCCTCACCCACATCGAGCCGTATCTGGAGCGGCGGGCTGGGTTGCTCTCCGGCGGCTGGCGGCAGCGCTTGGCTATGGCCTGCTCGCTCATGCACCACCCGACGGTGTTGTTCCTCGACGAACCGACGGCGGGGATTGACCCGGTAGCGCGGCGGGAGCTCTGGGATTTGCTGTTCGAGTTTTCCAGCGCCGGCATGACGCTCTTCGTGACCACGCATTACATGGACGAAGCGGAGCGTTGCTCGCACGTCGGCTACATCCACACGTCCAAACTGGTGGTGTGCGGCGAACCGGACGAGTTGAAGCAATTGCCGTTGGTGAATCCGAACGACTCCCGGCGGATTGACGTGACTTGCGACCACGTCACGGTGGGCCTGCAGGCGCTCCGGCGGTTGCCCGGCGTGCGGGCGGCAACGGTTTTCGGGCAATCCATGCACTTGCTGGTGGATAAGGCCCTGGCGGAGGAAGTCATCCGCGCGGAACTGGCGAAGGCGGGCATCCCGCGCGCGGATGTCCGGCCCATGGCGGCGTCGCTGGAGGACGTCTTTGTGGCGTTGACGGCGGGGCGGAACGGGGGGGCGAAATGAAGGTTCCCTTCCGCGGCTTCAGCGCGATTCTGTACAAGGAGTTTCTGGTCGTGTTCCGCGACCCGCTGACGCTGTTTTTCATGTTCGTTCCGCCGCTCATCCAGTTGGTCGCTTTTGGGTACGCCCTGGACACCGACGTGAAGCACATAGCAACGCTGGTGTTCGATGAAGATCGCACTCGGGAGAGCCGCGAGTTGATCGACCAGTTCGTGAACACGCAGACCTTCCGCGTGGTCGGCGAAGTGCGCAGCATCGCGGAACTGGCCGACGCGATCCGGCGCGGCCAGGCCTACGTGGGCCTGCAAATCCCGCCCGGTTTTGCGCGCGACCTGCAAGCTGGCCGCACCGCGCGCATCCAGGTGCTGATTGACGGCTCGAATTCGAGCATTGCTTCCTCCTCGCTGAACACGGCGCTCAATGTCGGGTTCCGCCAGGCGATGCTGCAATTGGCTGCCCGGACCGGCGGGCGCGAGCTGCCGGTCGAAGTGCGCCCGCAGATTCTCTATAACCCGGAGATGCGCAGCCCGAACTTCTTTGTCCCGGGCGTCATTGGCCTCGTCCTGCAAATCGCCACGATGTTTGCCGCCGCCATGTCGCTGGTGCGCGAGCGTGAACGCGGCACCCTGGAGCAGTTGATGGTCAGCCCGCTGTCGCGCTGGGGGCTGATGCTGGGCAAGCTCACGCCGTATCTGTGCATCTCGATGCTGATGGCGGTCGGCTTGATCGGCATCATGCAGTGGGTGTTCAACGTGCCGATTGCCGGCGACTTCAGCGCCCTGTTGGTCGCGACGTTGCTATACGTCTTCGCGCTGCTGAGCCTGGGGCTGCTCATCTCGACGCGCGCGCAGAACCAAATCCAGGCGCTGCAGATGTGCATGATCTTCATCCTGCCGTCGGTGTTCTTCTCCGGCTTCATCTTTCCGCGCGAGACGATGCCGTGGATTTTCTACGCCCTCGGCGCCGTGCTGCCGGCGACCTACTACATCGAGCTGCAGCGCGCCATCGTGCTGCGCGGCGCGAGCCTGGGGGACTTTTGGCTCAACATCGTCGTCCTCGCCGGGATGGGTTTGGCGCTGTTCAGCCTGTGCGCGCTGCAATTCAAACGAAGAATTGCCTGAGACCGAAGGGAAATTTGCTCTGGCTTTGCACGAATCGGCCCGGGTATGGTGTCTATGGAAGTAAAGACTGCGTATGATGAAACCAAAGAATGTCGAGCGTGACGGGCGCAAGCCGCCGAAGCCACCACCGGTCTCCCTGCCGGCCCAGGTTCCGCCGTTGTTCCGGAAGCTCGACTGGCTGGCGCTGGCGATTACGTTCGGGGTGGTGTGGACGGTGTATCTGCTCACGCTGGCGCCCGAGTTGACGCTGGAGGACTCCGGCGAATTGGTGACGGGGGCGTTTTATGCGGGGATTCCCCACCCGCCCGGCTACCCGGTGTGGACGATTTATAGCTGGCTGTGGACGGCCCTGCTGCCGATCGGCAACATGGCCTGGCGCGTGTCGGTGGGGCAGGCCTTCTCCGGCGCGCTGACCTGCGGACTGCTCGCGCTGATGGTTTCCCGGGGCTGCAGCATGTTCATGGAGGGCATCGAGGAACTCAAGGGGATGACGGGCAAATGGGAAAGCGCCATCTGCCTGATCTCGGCGCTGGCCGCGGGTCTGCTGCTGGGCCTCGACGGGTTCATGTGGAAGGAGTCGGTCGTCGTCAACCGCATCGCCGTCACCAGCGTGCCGTGGTATCTGGCCGTGCTGATCTGCCTGCTGCGGTGGATTTACGCGCCCCACCAGTTGCGTTACGCCTACTGGGCCGCCTTCCTGTTCGGGCTTTGTATCACCCTGCATCAAAGCCTCATTGTCGCCGCGCTGGGCATCGAGGTGGCCATCGCCGCGGGCAATCCGCGGCTGGGCCGGGATGCCTTCCTGGGCAATTTTATCATTTATTTGGGGGACTACGTCATCCTGATGCTGACTGGCGACCACATGTTCCACAATATTGGGGCGAAGCCCGGATTACTATTCCTCTTCAACGTTATCGGGATCGGGTCGCTGGTCGCCAGCATCTGGCTGGCCGTCCGGACCAAGGGCCTGGGGACCTACTGGAAGCCGGTGCTGATCATGGCCGGGCTCTGGGTGCTGGGGGTTTCGTTCTACCTTTACATGGCGGTTTCGGGCATGACCAATCCGCCGATGCAGTGGGGCTACCCCCGCACGGTGGAGGGGTTCTTCCATGCGATCAGCCGCGGCCAGTACGAACAGCCCAACCCGACCAACCTGATCACGGAGCCGGGCCGGTATCTCAGCCAGTTGGGCATGCTCATTGAAGGCGCCGCCGATGAGTTCAACTGGGTGTATCTGTTTATCGCGCTGGTGCCCTTCGTGTTCTTCTTCAAGATGCAGAAGCGCGAGCGCGCCTGGATCATCACCCTCACCGCCATGTATATCTGCCTGGGCGCGCTGCTGCTGATGCTGCTCAATCCCTCGCCTGACAAGGCCTCGGCCGACCTCAACAAGGTTTTCTTGTGCTCATCCCACACGATCGTGGCCTGCCTGATCGGCTACGGCCTGGCCCTGACGGCCGCTTTCATGGCCACTCATTACCAGAAATTCCGGTTTTGGGGCCTGGCGGGGGGCATTGTCGGGGTGGTGCTGGCCCTGTTTTGCCTGTGGGATGCGACCGGCAAACACTACTTTGGTCCTGCCGGTGTGATCGGCTTCTCCGAGTTGCCCTGGTGGATCGCCCGGGCCTTTGCCCCGAATCAATACGGCCTGCCCATTTACGCCAACCTTCTGCTGGTCGCCATCGCGTTTGCTTTCGTTCTGGCGCTGATCGTCTATCGCCAGCGTGGCCCCCTGTTTATCACGCTGGGCCTCTTTGCCGCCATGCCGCTTTACTCCGGCCTGGCCCACTTCTTCGACAGCGACCAGCGCGACCACTGGTTCGGCTACTGGTTTGGCCATGACATGTTTACCCCGCCGTTCAAAGGGGCGGACGGCAAACCGCTCTATCCGGAGATGACCAAGGACGCGGTGCTCTACGGGGGCACCGATCCCGGCCGCTTCTGCCCGACCTACACGATCTTCTGCGAGAGCTTCACGCCGCACCAGTGCCAGCCGGCGCAGGACCAGCACTTCGACCGGCGCGATGTCTATATCATCACCCAGAACGCTTTGGCCGATGGCACCTATTTGTGCTACATCCGCGCGCATTACAACCGCAGCACGCAGATTGATCCGCCGTTCTTCAGCGAACTGCTCCGCGCGGCGCTCAAGGACAAGGATTATCAGACCAACCTGCTGGCCCGGGCGGTGGCGCCGCTGGACCGGTTTTTTGAGGCCCTGGGCGCCCGGGTGGAAAAGCGCCGGCGCACTTACACGTCGTGGTTTGCTGACAAGGACTTTATCGACCTGCCCGCCTTTGCGGCCAAGTTGCGTCCCGGCCCGCAACAGGACCCGCTCTCGAAGTACTTGTATGAGAACCTCAGCCCGCAAACCCAGCGGCTTCTCTCGGCGCGGGGCGACCCGGCGCGCTTGCGCCGCAGCCTGGCCCAGGACCTGAACCCGCTGCTGGAACGCGAACTCAAGATCAAGCAGCAACTCAAGGCCAAGAAGGAGGAGAAGGACGCGGTGGACCAGGAAATCGCCGACGGCAACTCGTCCGTCCGTCTGGGCAGGAAGCAGTATCAGCTTGGCTCCGAGATCGCCGAGCTATCCAAGACCGGCTCGTTGTACGAGCCGGAGCGGTTCAAGCAGGTGCCGCTTTCGGAATACCTAACCGATTTCATCAAGGAAAACCCGCAGAGTTGGACCCGCATCCGGCTCAACCGGCTGCTGCTGGAAGCGGCTTACCCGAAGGAGATTGCCCGGAGCCTGGGCGGAGTTTACCCGGACCGCGAAATCTACTCGGCGACGCCCGACGATTCGCAGCGCTGCTTCCAGGAATACATGGCCGATGCCCAACGGCGCATGCAGGCCAACCAGTTGAAGCCGGGGGAGGACGTGAAGATCATCGAAAACCGGGTGCAGGTCTCCGGCCAGGTGGCCGTGATGAACATCAACGGCCTGCTGACCAAGGTGATCTTCGATCACAATCCCAAAAGCGAGTTCTTCGTGGAAGAAAGCTTCCCGCTGGATTGGATGTATCCCCACCTGACGCCCTTCGGCATTATCATGAAGGTCAACCGGCAGCCGCTGCCGTCGCTGACGGAAGACATCCTCCAAAGAGACCACGAGTTCTGGAAGCAATTCTCCAAACGGCTGACCGGTGACATCATTGATTACGATACCCCTGTGAAGCAGATCACCGATTGGATCGAGAAGACCTACCTGCGCCACGATCTCAACGGCTTTACCGGCGACCGCCGGTTCCTCCACGATGACGACGGCCAGAAGTCCTTTTCCAAGCTGCGCAGTTCCATCGGCGGCATCTATGCCTGGCGCCTCACCCAGGCCCCGCCGGAATATCGTCCCAAATCCAACGCCGAGTATCAACAGTTGCTCAAGGAAGCCGAGTTCACTTTCCGCCAGGCCTTCGCGTTTTGCCCGTACAGCCCCGAGGCCGTGTTCCGGTACTGCCAACTGCTGTTGCAATTGAATCGCTTCGAGGACGCCCTGCTGATAGCGCAGACCTGCCTGAAGCTGGACCCTTACAACGGCCAGGTCATAGGTCTGGTGAACAGCATCCAGGGTTACGATCAGGGTTACAAGAAGCAGACGGCGGGGATCGAGCAGGCCCGAACCGCGTTCCAGCACATGGAAGATGAGGTGCGGAAGAACCCCGCGAACTTTCAGGCGGCCTTCGATCTGGCCGGGGCTTGCCTCCAATTGAAGCAAACCGACCGTGCGGTGCAGGTCCTGGACGGGGTGCTCAAGTCTCCCCAGGTTAACGTCAGCGCCCTACGGGGCCTGCTCACGGCGTACACCAGCTTCGGCTACCGCCCCGGGCTGCAGGGGACGGTGGACAAGCTCGAGACCTTGGAGCGCGCCAATCCCACGAATATCGATGCCAATGCCGTGCTGGCCGCCGCCCAGGCCTACGCGGCGCTGCAAAACGCGCCCAAACTCGAGGCGGCGCTGGAAAAGCTGACCAAAGTCATGCCCGAAAGCCCCGAGGCCTGGTACGACTTAGCGGCCTTAAAGGCCAGCTTCGGCAAACCGGCGGAGGCCCTGACGGCGCTCCGCCAGGCATTGGATTTGAGCGCCAAGCGGCTGCAGCACGATCCCAAGGCGCGCGATTTGCTCGCCAACGCCAGGAAAGAAGATCGCTTCGCGCCGCTGCGACAACTGCCCGAGTTCCAGAAGCTGGTAACGCCGCAGCCCAAGCTCGAAGAGTAACGCGAAGGCAGGGCGCCGGTCTGTTGCCGGCCTGGACCCATTCGGACCGTGTAAGCCGGCAACATGCCGGCGCTCCGGTCGCGCGGGGCGGCTATTTCCTTTGGTAGGCGCCCATTAATTGAGCTTGGGCGAGGAGGTGGTTCTCCATCGCGCGCTCGAGGTCCTTCTTCGTTAATCCGGGTTTCAGATCCAGCAGCGAGTCGAGGGCGTAGAGCTTGAAGAAGTAGCGATGGGGTTTGCCGGGGGGTGGACAGGGGCCGCCATAGCCGAGATGCTTGAAGTCGTTGAGGCCCTGTTTGGCGCCGCCCGCAACGTATTGGCCTTTGGCAAGGTCCTCGGGCAACTCGCTCACACTCGCGGGCACATCGTAAAGGACCCAGTGGACCCACGTGCCGGACGGCGCGTCCGGGTCGTCCACGATCAAGGCGAGGCTCTTGGCCCCGGCCGGCACGCCGCTCCACTTCAGCGGCGGAGAAACATTCCTGGCATCACAAGTGTATTTGGCGGGGATCGCCGCGCCCTCGGTAAAAGCAGTGCTGGTCAGTTGCATGTGGTCTGTTCCGGCTTTTTCAGCCGCCCTGGAGTCTGCCACAGCCAGGCCGAATAGGAAACAGAAAACGGCGGCGGTTGGGATGCAAAAGATTCTCATAGGTTCCGGGGACGGTGGTGGGGCGGTCCAGGGCTGGTTTTCATTCGTGGACGCGGACCAGTGTCTTCACGGAACGGTTGCCTGAGGCCATGGACCGGAACAGCATCGGCCACGCGCTTTGGATTCGCGCCTCGCCCGTTTGCAGGGGGGGCGGCGCGACGTTTTCCACTCGAATATATTTCTTCCCGTGGAGAACAGCGGCTCTCATAGCGGGTAGTGTATAACGACACGTGCCCGCCAAGGGAAGAAAAGTTTTAATCGGGTCGGCTGAGCCGGGCCTCGGAGAAAGGGCGAGCGGGCCGCCGCGCTCCAGAGGCGGCCTCAAGATGGCCCGGACCGGGATCGCAGGCGATTAAGGCCGTAACTTCCCGCCAGGACCACCAGCACCGCCAGAATGATCCACCCCGGATTCCGGGGCTGAGCCGCAACGGGAGCCGCCGCCGCGACCGGGGCCGCAGGCGGGTTCATTTCCTTCGCCATAGGCACTTCCGGCACAGCTTTGGGGTTGGCCGCCAGTTGCGGCCTGGGCGATTCCGCCCCCTTGGAATTCGCCGCCATCCGCGCCTCGCGCTTGGCCTGTTCCTCAGCCACGATGCGCCGGGTTTCCTCCCGGATCGGCTCGAGGTTGACGGGCCGGGCGTTCCACTCGATGCCATACTGGTGATAGCCCTGGCTCATGAATACATAAACGTCCAAAGCGTGCCGCGCATTGAGGTCGGGCTCGGGAATGCCGCAATACTTGCGAATCGCGTACCGCCAGCTTTCGATGTCGGCCTCGGTGGTGCCGTCCGGCTTGGGGTTCGCGTCGTAAAGCTGGCGCAGCAAAGCCGCCCCGCCGCGGATGTTCTGGAAGGCGTCCTGTTTCAACTCGTCCGGGGTCATGCCGATCAGCGCCGCCGCCTCGATCAGGCTGTCGCCGAAATACGGGTTGTCCCAAAGCGACATGATGCCGTAGGGCCGAGGCATGCCGTTTTCCGGCGAGACGGTCTCCCCCGGGGGCCAGGTCAACTGCTCCCAGCGCGTCTCGGCGAAAGCGACGCCTTTGAGAATGTCGGCCGGCACATTGAATTCCTGGGCGGCCTGGTCGAACAGGGCGGGGTAGTTGGCGGCTGTCATCCTGGCGGTGTACTCGGCAATCGCCGCCTCGCGCTTCAAATCCTCCGCCGTTTTCACCGTATCCGCCGCGCCGGCAATTCTGGCCGCGAGAAAGGCGAGCGCCAGAGAAAAACGTGCGATTCTCTTCATATACACGCTTGAACTTATAGGCCCTATGCCCGCGTCGGCGAGCCAATCTGGCCGCGGGTGACGCCGAGCTGATTCAGCAGTTTCAATTCCCGCCAGAGCTGCGAGCCAGTGATTTCGCCGCGCAGCAACTGGCGGTATCTTGCAATCGTCTGCGCGGCCTGGTCGGGGGTTTCGTTGAGGAATTCGATTCGGAAATGGCGCACGCCCAGGGTTAACATGCGGGAGACATAATCGGCGCCGGTCTGGGCCAGGGCGTTGAAGACGGTGTTGCGGCAGCCGGCGTCCACCTTGACCGGGTGTTCCGCGCCCACGCGGTCGCGCAGCTTCAAATCGTGCCGGTCGCACGGGCGTCCGCAGTTCGTGTAGTCGGTGCCGCTCGAGAGAAAGGCGCAGAAGACGCAATGCTCCATGTGAAACATGGGGATATGCTGGTGGATAGTGACCTCGAACCACTCCGGCGGCGCGGCCCGCAAGAGCGCCTCAAGTTGGGTGAAGTTCAAATCGTAGGAGGCGGTGACGCGCTCCAGGCCGAACCGGGTCTTGAAATAATCAGCCGCAAGCCGGTTGGCAATGTTGAGCGAGTAATCGCCAATGCAGCGGTCGTTCGCAAAGAAGTTCAGATGGTCGTAGTTGCGGACCAGGTAGCCGTCGGCCTCGCTGGACCGGACTTGCTTGAGCGTCCACTCCTCGCCCAGCTTGAACACTCGCGGCGGAGCGACGAAGCATTCGGACGGCGCAGTCCGGAGCGCGGAATTGCGGCAGCGCGTGACCGCCTCGCGACACTTCTTGGGGTCCTCGAACTCACAGTAGAGCGTCTCCACGCCGCATTGCAGGGCGGCATCGAGCTGCGCGAGGTTGCGCACCAAAACGATCAAGTGCGGAATGCGGAGTGCGGAATGCGGAATCGAAGACCCCTCACCCGCCCTAAAGGGCCCCCTTTCCATGAACCCTGATTCGCCAGAGAGCAGGCCACGAGGCTCCCTCTCCCCTTCCGAAGGGGAGAGGGCCGGGGAGAGGGGTCCGTCTTCGCCTGGGGGTTCAGGGGCGCAAAGCGCGTCAAACAGTCGGGGTGTTCTCTCCCCATCTGATGCGGAGAGGGAAGGGGTGAGGGGGCTGTCGTGAGTTCCCTGGTCCACCCCGATCCCAGCGTCCGGCTCAGAAGTCCTGAGGCTCCATCGCTTCGGTTGGGCGCGCTGGCTCTCCAGCTCCCGCACCGCCTCGCGGCGCAGGCGGTTCAGCTCGCTGACGGGCAGCAGAACGTCGCCGGCCAGGGAGTTCTTCAGCTCGCCCAGTTTGAACGGTGTGCCGCCCAATCGCCCGAGGTGCTCCCGCAGCCGGTCGGTGGTGAGCGGGTGCTTTTCGGCCCGGGCGAGCGGCATCGTCGAGTCGAGGCGGACCACGTGGCCGAGATCGTCGCGGGCGATAAGGGTGAGCGGCTGGCCGGCCAGGCCATGGACTTCCATCAGGATCGGGCGCTGGAATTTTGGCGTGTCGCCGGCAAAACTCTGGCGCAGGCGACGGTCCAGTTCGGGGTCGCTCGTCTTCCAGAGCTTGTCGCCAACGTGAATGCGCTTGAAATCGAGGTCGCCCCGGCCGAAGCTGAGTTCAGCAAGCCGGCTGATTCGGCCTTCGGACGTTGGACTTCGGCCCTCGGACTTCGGATTTCGGACTTCATATACCCTGCCCCCTTGTTCCTCCTCCTCGGGATGGCCGGCGTCGAAGACAATGCCGTCGCCCGGCTTAAGCGGGCCTTGGAGAGTGACACAGACACACTCGCCCTCGATCCGCGCTACTTCGCCCAGGAAGACGCCGCGCTTCTTGCCGAAACGGCCATGGACGAGTTGCTGGTTATTGGTGCCGCGAAACCACCCAGTGTGAAGCCCGCGCGAGAAGGCCATCTCCATGTCGTAACGGTCGTGGTTGGTGACTGCTGATTGGTAATTGGTGACTGATAACTGGTGACTGGTGACTGATAACTGGTGACTGGTGACTGATAACTGGTGACTGGTGACTGGTGCTTCGCCGCCCGGCACGGGCAAGGCGGCCCCCAACTGGTCCAGCGCCTTGCGATAGATGCGGGTGATGTTGGCGACGTATTCGGGCGATTTGAGCCGCCCTTCAATCTTCAAAGAGGCCACGCCGATCCGAACCAAATCCGGCAGGACCTCCAGCCCGGCCAGGTCTTGCGGACTGAGCAGGTACTTCCGGTCGCCGAGCGGGACGAGTTGGCCGTCGGCCACCAGCTCGTAAGGCAGGCGGCAGGCCTGGGCGCACTCGCCACGATTGGCCGAACGGCCCCCCAGCGCCTCGCTCGTCAGGCATTGCCCGGAGTAAGCGACACAGAGCGCACCGTGAATGAAAACCTCCAGAGGGAGGGGAAGAGGCGCAGTTGAGAGTTGATAGTGGGAGAGTTGATGGTGGGGGAGTTGATAGTGGGCGAGTTGGAAGGCCTGGATGGCTTCAATTCCCTTGAGCGAGCATTCCCGGGCGAGGACGACGCGGTTGCAGCCGAGGTCGCGGGCAAACTCGACGCCGGCGGCGCTGGTGATGGTCATTTGGGTCGAACCGTGAATCGGGAAATCGGGAGAATGCTGCCGAATCAACCGGCAGATACCGGCATCCTGGACGACCGCGGCATCCACCCCGGCCGCGATCATCGCCCGCACGTATTGCCCGGCGTCGGCCATCTCGTTCTCGAAGACGAGGATGTTGAAAGTGACATAACCTTTCACGCCCCGCCGGTGCAGAAATTTCATCAGTCCGGGCAAGTCGGCCTCGGTGAAGTTGTTGGCCCTCATGCGGGCGTTGAATTTCTCCAACCCGAAATAGATCGCGTCCGCGCCGTTCTCGACGGCGGCCCGGGCGCATTCCCAATCGCCTGCCGGCGCGACCAGCTCGGGCAAGCGGGCGGGCGGGCGCGGCGCGCGGCGCAATTCCGGGGCCGAAGCGCTCCGGTCCGGCGCGGCCACGGGACTGTTCTGATTACTGTGCATCAGCAAAATGAAACTTACTCTCCAACGTGCCCGGGAACAAAGGGTTATCTTGCGACGGCAACGGCGTTAGCCGCGTCGTGGCAGGGCCGGGGTGCCTCCGTTTCAGGAATAGTGCGTTTTCAATCAAGGACTGCTGTTATTCACTGAGTCCTGCTGGCGGCTTCGCCCTCAGTCGAGGAAGCCAAGGGGTCTAACTCTCTACTTGACAGTGTGATAGAAATAGTATAAGTACCCCCCAGCCTCGTGGTTTGCTCAGGCCACGGCTCCGGCGAACGGGCCTCAGAACCGTTGCCGGTTGCGTCGAACCCGACACGACTATGGGCGCAAGGGCCGAAACCCCCGCCCCTTCGTGCGGGCGGGCAGAAAGTTCAAGATTGCGATACAGGCACCGGTAATGGCATGATGCCCCTCCGATGATGTTCCCAATACTCACTTTCGCCCCGCCCACAGTAGTCTTCGTGCCTGCGGTAGCCCCCAAGGTCTGTCCAAATATGGCATAAACTACTGTACCTGCTTACCTTACAGGAAATAGTGCATCTTCGAGCTGGAAGTGGTATTACCCCATATTTGCCACCCGTTTACCACGGTTTCCTGCATAAGTCATTGATTAGCAATAGGATGGATACATTTCTACCAGTCGCCGCCAAGTGACCGCGACCTGAACCCCCTGCTTCCCCCCTGGTACCGCCCTGCTGCCCCCCTGCTCCTGATTATCCGGGGGACCGGTTGCAACTCCAAGAGTGTCGGCTATTAGTCAGGTTTATTCTATCGGGTGGAAATGCCGTTTCCCTGGAGAGGGAAATGGCTGCGGAGTATCAGGGCGCATACGCGGCGGCAGGCACGGTCTGAACGAACTGGCCGGACGCAACCGGCGTTCCGTGCAAATGACGGCAGTTAGGGAGTGGTGGGCCTGTTCGTCAGTTCCGCGGGGCATGACCGGCAGAACCATTAAGCAGACGGACAGACTGAACGGCAACAAAACACGCCGGAACCCGAAGGAACACAAAGCATTTGTTGCTTTTGGGGAGGCAAAAACTGGTATGTGAAAACGTGCGTGAATGTGCGGGAATTTGCTTGGCAAATTCCGGGGAAGGGCGTAAAAGTTGAGTGGTTCTTTTCCAAAGCCAAGAAGTTTCATTTCTTGGCGTAGAGTCTTTGCGTTGCGAGGACTCGAATCTCTCTGAAACACTACCACAAATTCTCAAGGTTCAAAGTTTGCCTCGACGCGCGAGCAGTCGCGCGTCCCGGTGTGCTTTTGAACTGGGCCGCGTGGTAGTGGCCTCGGAGAGAGTGCGCTGGGCGCGCATTCTCTCCAATGAGAGGCAGGAGGTTCGAGTCCGGGCAAAAAGTGCTCGGATTAAGAAAGCAAGAACGAACTGAAACTATGAAAGCCAACAAAACAATTGGAAGACTAATCATGGGTTGCGTATTCGCTTGCTGCCTGCCGGCAAATCTCCACGCACAACCAACCTTGCCGCCAATAAACACCAATTCAATCCCCGGGACAAATTCACCTGTATCTTCGCCACCCGACCAGTCGGGACAGTTTGCAACGGATTTCGGGCCGTGGGTTGTTCAAGACGTCCCGATGCCGGATGGCTCGCAGCTCACGTCGGATGGATTGCAAAATTTAAGCTCAAACGCATTGTTATCTTTGTCGGCTTCCATTGCGGCTGTCAGTGCGCAGCAGCAATCAGATATCGCCAATTATGTGGCGACAAATACCATTGGGATGCCCGCTAACTGGACTGATTCCAATGGCGTTTTTTACGCCCTTGACCATCTTGAAAACGGCCTTCCGGCCATTAAGCAAACACACAACGTGGAATCCGCGCAAACGGTTGGTGCTCAAAAACTGTGGCCAGGCGGCGGCACCGGCTTTAATCTCACCGGCACGAATGTACTCATGGCGCAATGGGATGGCGGTGACTTGCTGACCAGTCATGTTGAATTTGCCACCAACGCCCAACGAGCATTTCTGCTTGACGGGCCGAGCGGATATGGAGTCCAAGACCACCCGACGCACGTTGCCGGAACCATGATGGCATGGGGCGTGAATGCCCAAGCGGAGGGTTTTTCAAACCGTGGGAAAGTCGTCGAATCATATTTTGGAAAAGACTTGGTTGAAATGCCCACCCAGGCCGCCACCAATAATGTGAGGGAGTCCAATCATAGTTATGGTTACACTGACGGGTGGTTTATTTTCACTCCTGATGGTGTGAATTATTATTGGTTCTGGTATGGCGACATCACCATTAGCACAAATTGGGACTGGCATTTTGGTTTCTACAACGGCGTCTCACAAACAAACGACGAGATTATTTACACGGCGCAAACGTATCTGCCTGTTTTTTCGGCTGGCAACGAGAATGACCCTAATGATGACGGCCCCGCTGTGCAACCATTTGGTCATTATGAACTCTCAAACAACGTTCCCATTATCAGTTCTGCGGTTCGCCCCTTGAACAATGCCGAGGGGGGATTTAACACGCTGACTGCATACGGCGTGTCGAAAAACAATCTGGTCGTTGGCGCGGTCGGCGCGAGCACCAACGGATACACAGGCACAAACAGCGTTTCCATTGCCAACTTCTCATCGCTGGGATCAACGGCTGACGGGCGTATCAAGCCCGACTTGGTTGCTGATGGAGTAAACGTTTATTCAACTCTTTCAGAATCAAACACGGCCTACGGTCTTGATTCCGGCACAAGTATGTCCGCGCCAGCGGTGACTGGAACGCTTGGCTTGTTGACTTCATTTTACCAGCAACTTTACCCGACAAACGCTCCTTTGATTCTGGGCACGAATGCGCCACTGTCTTCCACGCTCCGGGGCATCGTGATTCATACCGCTGACCAGCTTGGAAATACCATTGGGCCAAGTTTCACTTACGGTTGGGGATTGCTCGATGCCGTTGCCGCCGCGACCCTGACTACCAATAACTATGCCAGTGGTTCGTTGGCTTTTATTAAGGAAATTCGGCTGGTGAGCGGAGATTACATCCAGTTTCCGGCTGTCCTGACAAATAATAAACCGTTCAAAGCAACCATCACCTGGACAGACCCGCCCGGCACTCCTACCGCTCCCGCCTTGAATCCGACAAATCATATGCTGGTCAACGATCTCGACCTCCGGGTTATCAGTCCAGCCGGCGTGACAAACTTTCCGTGGGTTCTCAATCGAAACTCGCCGACAAATGCCGCGACGACGGGTGACAATACATTGGACAACGTCGAGCAAGTCTCCATCCCCAACCCGACCAATGGAACCTATCTTGTGCTCGTGACGCACAAGGGGAATTTGCTCAATGATTTGGGGCAAACCAATTATCAGAACCTTTCTGTCTTGTTATCGGGTAACATTGCGCAACCGCCGATTCAACCGAAGATTACTGAAATTCTCCCCATTTATGCCTCAAACACAGTGGCGTTGAAATGGGCCTGTGACGTTGGCCGCGTATGCCGCGTGCAATATGAAAACAATCTTTTATCCGGTTCATGGCAATATGCCAGCGGCGAGTTGAGCGCTACCAAAACAAACACCGCCATCACGCTTGCTGCCAGTGGCATCACAAATCGGTTCTATCGAATCATTCAAGTGCGATGAATAATCTAAAACAAAGAATTCTTTGGCAGTGCTGGCTTTTGCCAGCACTGGCGGCTTTGCTGACATTGCCGCTCATCGGTGAGGCGGGGATCGTGTTTGTGCAGTTGCCGCCTTCTCCAAGTCTCGGTTTGGTGCAGGACCCCATTACAGGCCAATGGGTTGATCCTTTTGCACTGTATGATGCTCAAGGTCTCCGGTTATGGGGTGTTGAAAATCCAGCGAGTTACAATCTCATCTTGGATGGACAAGTGGCCTATACTTTCACTTCGCAAGACAGCGGTTTTACCATTGACGCAATGGGAAACAATCAAATTATCGGTGGCTACCTTGACAATTTGGGTGCTCAAGGGGCATATCCGCTGCCAAGTGGTGCCTTCGTTGGGGCAAATCTTGGATCAACCACTTGTACTTGGCTTGGAGGGGAATCAACAATTGCTGCTGTCCGCGCCAGCGATACCATTGGTTCCCCCATTTTATGGGGCGGAGCTTTTGCGGGAGTGGCATCAGGGTATATTGGACTTGAATTCTACACTGACGGTCAGCCCTACTACGGTTGGGTTCGTGTTGGCGCGCCCGTCAGCATAAACGGTGGCTGGATTTATGACTACGCTTACGAAACTTCTCCAGATACTCCAATCAAAGCAGGGCAAACAAACGAACCGATTTATTTCGAGGCGACTTTCAGCGGCGACAATGAAGTTCCGCCAGACAGAAGCACCCATTCCGGCAACGGCTCATTCATTCTTGAAAGCTATGTTGATGGATACAGGTTGTCCTATAATGTTGAATTGGACGGTGCTTTTCAGCCCACGAGCGCCGGAATCTTCGGCCCGGCGAAGCCGTGTTTGAACTCTTCTCATCTGATTGCCGATTTGGGAACTTACACTATTTCCAATCTTCCGCCGCCGCTTCTGCCGATCGGGCCTGTCCCGCTTGATCTTCAACGGCCAGAGCCAATTTCCCCGGTTTATCCAAGTGTTTTGGTTTATAGCGGCCAGATTACTTTGGCCGGCAACCAAGTTGCTGAATTGCTGCAAGGGCAACTCTATGTGAATTTCAAATCCGCCAAATACCGCGAGGGGGAACTGCGGGGCGAGATTTTTCCCACTGCGCCGATTCAGTTTTCCGCCACCTTGAGCGGCCGCAATGAGATTCCCCGCAACGTCAGCGCGCATCGCGGCGAAGCGGCTTTTACACTGGCTGGCAACAATTTGACTTACGAACTGGCGCTGGACAATTTCACATTCACGTCGGCTGGGATTTATGCTGCGCCGATTGCCTTTCCCAGTCCGTTCGACCTGATTGCCAAACTGGACATCACATTGGGAGTTGTGATTCCCGTTGGCGGGTTGCCCGGTGTGCTCGGATTGCCGGGCCAAACGCTTTATGAGGGACAAAGCGCATTGAGTCTTACCGATGAGGAAGTGTATCGGCTCAAGCACGGAGAGTTTTATATCGAAGTCCTCACGCCTCACTTCCGAAACGGCGAGATTGGCGGTCGGATTCTTCCCAATGAATAACGCTGGCGCAGTGCCGGAGCCGGGCACATTTACCCTGTTGCTCGTTTCCGGGGCGGTGGTTTGGCTGGTGCGAAGGCGGGGCTGAGCTGGCGCGGCGGGGCCGGGCAACCATTGCCGGCTGGCTCGGGGGCTGGTTGGCGGGAAATGACGCCACTTTTTCCTGGCCCGCCGGCTGGCGACCCCTATAATGGCCGCACGATAGGCTGAAAGTGAGCGCGCCGAATAACCATCTGTCGTTCCCGAGCGAAGCCTCGAAGGAACCATGCCCGGTCAGTCCCGCTCGGGGTGAGCGGGGCGCTCGGCGGCAGGCCAAGACAGCGCGCTGGAAAGGACCTCCATGAACAAACCAACCACCGCAATGAAACTCAGCCTGTGCGGCTTGGCGCTCGGGACGGTGGCTGTGCAAGGGGCGCAGTTCTTCCGGATTGCCGGCCCGGTGGCGACCACCATCACCGCGCTGAGTGCGGATGGATACATCACCTGGACCAATTCGCCGACCAACGCCACCTTTACCGTCCAAACAGCTCAGTCGCTTCTCAGCCCAATCAGTTGGGTTGACTTCGTCCAGGTGCCTGTCACCAATGCGGTCACGACCCAACGGATCTACGACCCCAGCCCACCTTCCGGCATGGCGTTCATTCCTGCGGGTGTGTTCACGATGGGGGACACGCTGGATGGCGAGAGCGATGCCATCCCTACGAACGTCTATGTGTCGGCGTTTTACATGGATACGAATCTGGTGAGCTACAGTCAGTGGCAGACAGTCTATAATTGGGCCACGAACCACGGCTACAGCTTTGACAACGCGGGTGCGGGCAAGGCGGCGAATCATCCGGTGCAGGCGGTGGATTAGTACGATGCGGTGAAGTGGAGCAATGCGCGGTCGCAGCAAGCGGGTTTGACGCCGGGGTATTACGCGGATGCCGGGTTGACGCAGGTATATACGAATGGCAATAAGTATGTGCTGCCTTATGTGTATGTGAATTGGACGGCGAATGGCTACCGGTTGCCGACGGAAGCGGAGTGGGAGAAGGCGGCGCGGGGCGGGTTAAGCGGGCAACGGTTTCCGTGGGGCAACACCATCTCTGAAAGCCAGGCCAACTACTACGGATGTACCAGTTGCTATAGCTACGATTTGGGCCCGAACGGCAACAACGCCACGTTCGATACCGGAGGGCAACCCTACACGAGTCCGGTGGGCTATTTTGCGCCGAACGGGTATGGTCTCTACGACATGGCTGGAAATGTCGATGAGTGGTGCTGGGATTATTATGTGAAGCCGCCGTATCCGGCAGGTAGTCCGTATTTGGGAGGTAGTGACCCACGCGGACCGGCTTCCAGCCAATATGGCTACCGCGTGTTGCGGGGCGGGTCGTGGTTAGACTACGCCTACGGTTCCCACTGCGCATTTCGCGACACCTACTACCCGTCGCAAGCCAACACCTTTTGGGGCTTTCGTTGTGTGAGGGGGTTTTAGATTCTGGTCTTTATGGCCGATTTCCGCAAAGAAAGAATAGCGGGTGTCGCGGTTGGTGGTATTTTCACTCGGCCATGTTTGAACTCGTCGCGCCTTACCAGCCGGCCGGGGACCAGCCGCAAGCGATTGCGAAGCTGACGGAAGGGTTGCGGTCGGGCGCGAAACATCAGGTGCTGCTGGGCGTCACCGGGTCGGGCAAGACGTTCACGGTCGCCAACGTCATCCGGAACGTGAACCGGCCCGTGCTGGTCATCTCGCATAACAAGACGCTGGCGGCGCAACTCTACGCCGAGTTCAAGGGCTTCTTCCCGAAGAACGCCGTCGAATACTTCGTCAGCTACTTCGATTACTACCAGCCCGAGGCCTACATCCCCCGCACCGATACGTTCATCGAGAAGGATTCGAGCATCAATGAGGAGATCGAGCGGCTGCGCCTTTCGACCATGAGCAGCCTGTTCGCGCGCCGGGACGTGATCGTGGTGGCCAGCGTGTCGTGCATTTACGGCATCGGCAGCAAGGAGGATTACGAGGCGATGGTGATCCCGATCCGGGCCGGGCTGGAGATGGGCCGCGACCATTTCCTGCACCGGCTGGTGGATTTACAATACACCCGCAACGACATCGAGTTCACGCGTGGCCAGTTCCGCGTGCGCGGGGACACGGTGGAACTCTGCCCGGCGGGCCGGGAAGACGCCTTGCGGGTGGAGTTTTTCGGGGAGCAGATCGAGCGCATTACCCGGTTCGAGCCGTTGACGGGGCACAAGCTCGAACCGCTGGAGGCGGTGACGATTTACCCCGGCAAGCAGTTCGTGACGCCGGCGGCGAAGCTGCGGCCCGCCGTGCTGGCGATACGGGAGGAGTTGGGCGAGCGGATCGCGTGGTTCGAGAAGCACGGCAAGCTGCTCGAGGCGCAGCGGATCAAGATGCGCACCGAATACGACTTGGAGATGATGGAGGAGATGGGCTTCTGCTCGGGCATCGAGAATTACTCGCGGCACCTGGCCGCCCGCGCGCCCGGCTCGCGCCCCTGCACGCTGTTTGACTTCTTCCCGAAGGATTACCTGTTGGTGATTGACGAGTCGCACGCGACGGTGCCGCAGATTGGCGGGATGTATGAGGGCGACCGGTCGCGCAAGACCGTGCTGGTCGAATACGGCTTCCGCCTGCCGAGCGCGCTGGACAATCGGCCGCTCAGCTTTGAGGAGTTTCAGGCGTTGCAGAATCAGGTGATTTACGTCAGCGCCACGCCCGGGGCCCGGGAACTGGAATGGGCGCGGCAAAGCGGGGCAAGCGGGGCAGGCGTCTCCGAGTTGGTGGTGCGCCCCACCGGGCTGGTGGACCCGAAGATCACGCTCAAACCGCTGGCGGGGCAGATTGACGATCTGATCAACGAATGCCGCCAGCGGGCCGAGGCCAAAGAGCGGGTGCTGGTGACGACGCTGACCAAGCGCACGGCGGAAGAGCTGACGGATTACCTGCGCGAGATCGGCATCAACGTCCAATACCTCCATAGCGAGATTGACGCCATCGAGCGGGTGGAGATTCTGCGGGCTTTGCGGAAGGGCGAATTCGACGTGCTGGTCGGGATCAACCTGCTGCGCGAGGGGCTGGACCTGCCGGAGGTGTCGCTGGTGGCGATCCTGGATGCCGACAAGGAAGGGTTCCTGCGCAGCGAGACGAGCCTGATCCAGACGGCGGGCCGCGCGGCGCGGCACTTGAACGGCGAAGTGATTCTCTATGCCGACACCAGGACGCAGAGCATCCAGAAGTTTCTGGCGGTGTCGGAATACCGGCGGAAGAAGCAACTGGCCTACAACGAGGAGCACCACATCACGCCGCGCAGCGTGAGCCGCGCCGTCGAGGAGAGCCTCTCGTCGCACGAGCAAATCGCCAAACAGGCGCATTCGTTTCTGGCGGAATCGGGGGTGGATATTGACCTCAACGAGACGGTCAAGGAACTTGAGGAAGAGATGCTTGGGGCGGCGAACAACCTGGAGTTCGAGAAGGCGGCGCTTTTGCGCGACCAGATTCGCGAGCTGAAGCGCGCCCTCGATGGCAGCGAATCGCCGAAGCAGGCCAAGGCGGGCGCGGCAAGGCCGGTGAGCTATCGGAAGAGCCGCAAGTCCCGCTCGTCCGGCCGCAGAGAGGTCCCGTTCTGAACTGCGCATGAAACCGGATTCACATCAACCGTGGACGGCGGAAGAGATTCTGGCCCTGGGACGCAGCTATCAGGGGGCGGCGGTCCTGGCCGCTGCGGCGGACCTGGACCTCTTCAGCGCGGTGGCTTCCGCGCCGCTGGCGGCGGCGGAACTTGCCCGCGCTCTTCAGTGCGATCTGCGCGCCCTGACCATTCTTCTGGATGCCCTCGCCGCGCTGCGACTGCTGGAAAAGTCCGGCAGCCATTACGCCCTGCCAGCCGGTCTAAATGCCTTTCTGACGCCGGACGGAGCGCAAAGCATTCTGGCGATGGCCCAGCATCAAGGGCATTGCCTCCGCAACTGGGCGCAGTTGTCCCGCGTCGTTAAAACCGGCCGGCCCGCCGAGCGAATACCGGGCGTGGGCGGGGAAGCGGGCGACCAGGCGGCCTTCATTGGGGCGATGCACAACGTCTCTGCGCCCAACGCTGACCAGGTCATCCGGGCCGTGCAACCGCTGCAATTCCGTCACCTGCTGGACATTGGCGGGGCTTCGGGCACCTGGACCATCGCCTTTCTGCGCGCCTGTCCCTCGGCCCGGGCCACGCTTTTTGACCTGCCGCATGTTATCCCGATGGCGCGGCAGCGGTTGGCTGCCGCCGGGCTGGACCCGCGCGTCAACCTGGTCGCCGGCAACTTCGCGACCGATGCCTTGCCGCCGGGCGCGGACCTCGCGTGGGTGAGTGCCATCGTGCACCAGAATTCCCGTCCCCGGAACCGCGCCCTGTTCAGCAAGGTCTTTGCGGCGCTGGCTGCCAGCGGGCGCATCGCTATCCGCGACATCCTGATGGAGGAGGATCGCACCCGCCCCGCGGCGGGCGCGTTGTTTGCCGTGAATATGCTCGTGGCCACCGAAGGCGGCGGCACGTTCACGTTGGCTGAATTGCGGGAGGATTTGGCGACGGCAGGCTTCGCTGAGGTTGCCTTGGCGCGCGAGGACGAAGCGATGAATGCCCTCGTCGTCGCGAGGAAACCTGGCGCAGACTGAGCCGCCGCGGGGTGATTCAGCGCGGGTTTCCATCTCCCGCCGACACGGACGCGTTGCCAGAAGCACCGGCGACAATTGCCCAATCGTCCTTCTCTCCCAGCACCAGAGCCGGTAGAGTGCTTGCGCCGTGTCACTGACGCTCTACGATCTGATCCCGCGGGACGATCACCCCGGCAATGATGTGCTGCTGGGGCGCTTTCTCGAATACACCGAGAGCAAACGCCTGCGGCTTTATCCCGCGCAGGAATCGGCCATCCTGGAGTTGTTCGAGGAGAAGAACGTCATCCTCAACACGCCGACCGGTTCGGGCAAATCACTGGTCGCGGCGGCGGGGCATTTCCAGGCGCTGGCGCAGGGGAAACGCTCGGTTTATACCTGCCCAATCAAGGCATTGGTGAACGAGAAGTGGCTCGGCCTGTGCCGCGAGTTCGGCCCCAACAACGTCGGCCTGAGCACCGGGGATGCCTCGGTGAACCGCGACGCCCCGATCCTGTGTTGCACCGCTGAAATCCTCGCCAACATCGCGTTGCGCGAAGGGCCGCAGGCCAATGTCCAGGAGGTCGTCATGGATGAATTCCATTACTACGCCGACCGGGAGCGCGGCGTGGCCTGGCAGGCGCCGCTGCTGACGCTGCCGCAAGCGCGGTTCCTGTTGATGTCCGCCACGCTGGGCGACACGACTTTCTTCGAGGAAGAACTGAGCCGGCTCAACGGGCGTCCGACTGTTACGATCGCGTCCCGGGAGCGGCCCGTGCCCTTGGATTACGCTTATTCCGAGCTGCCGCTGGCCACCACGCTCGAAAACCTGGCGGCGCAAGGCAGAGCCCCCGTCTATGTCGTCCATTTCACGCAATTGGAGGCGGCCCAGAGCGCGCAGGATTTCACCAGCATCAACGTCTGCACGCGCGAGGAGAAGAACGCTCTGGGCAGCGCGCTCGAAGGATTCAAGTTCACCAGCCCCTACGGGCCGGAAATCAGAAAATGGCTCAAGCACGGCATTGGACTGCACCATGCCGGGCTGCTGCCCAAGTACCGGGTGCTGGTCGAGCAATTGGCGCAGAAGGGCCTGCTCAAAATCATCTGCGGCACCGACACTCTGGGGGTAGGCATCAACGTGCCCATTCGCACCGTGCTGTTCTCGCGCTTATGCAAGTATGACGGGGAGAAGACCGGCATCCTGAGCGCGCGGGATTTCCACCAGATCGGCGGGCGCGCCGGGCGCAAGGGATTCGACGACCGCGGCTGGGTGGTGGCCCAGGCGCCCGAACACATGGTCGAGAACCTCAAGCTCGAAGCCAAGGCGGCGCGGGACGGCAAGAAGGGGGTCAAACGCAAGCCGCCGGAAAGGAACTTCGTCAATTGGGACAAGAACACCTTCGTCCGCCTGATCGCCGCCCAGCCGGAACGACTGGCTTCGAGGTTCCACGTCTCGCACGGGATGTTGTTGAACGTGCTGAGCCGGAAAGGCGATGGCTGTCGCGCCATGCAGCAGTTAATCGCCCGCTGCCACGAATCGCCCAAGGCTAAAAAGGCCCATGTCAAACGCGCCTGGCAATTGTTCCGTTCGCTGGTCGAGCGCGGCATCATTGAATTTAATTATCCTGGGAGGGCGAGCGTCCTCGCGAGCCCAAGCTCATCCGGTGAGCCAGAGTCAGTCAGGGCTCGCGAGGACGCTCGCCCTCCCAACGCAGAGAGCAAGCTGCGTGTCAACATCGAGCTGCAGGACGATTTCTCGATGGACCAGACCCTGTCTTTGTTTTTGTTGGAGACGATCCCGCTGGTGGACCCGCAAGCGCCCGATTATCCCCTGGTCCTGCTCGCCCTCGTGGAGTCCATCCTGGAGGACCCGGACATCATCCTCCGGAAGCAGCTCGACAAGCTCAAAAGCCAGAAGATGGCGGAGATGAAAATGGCGGGGATCGAATATGAGGAGAGGATGGAGGAGTTGGAGAAACTGGAATACCCCAAGCCGAACCGGGAGTTCATCTACTCGACGTTCAACGCGTTTGCGGACAAACATCCGTGGGTGGGCCAGGAGAATATCCGGCCCAAATCCATCGCGCGGGAGATGTTCGAGTCATTCCGCTCCTTCTCCGATTACATCCGCGACTACGAACTCCAGCGGGCCGAAGGCGTCCTGCTGCGGCACCTGAACAGCGTCTATAAGGTCCTCGCCCAAACCGTCCCCGACACCGCCAAGGACGACGCCGTGCGGGAAATGGAACTCTACCTGGGCACCCTGATCCGCCAGATTGATTCGAGCCTGCTCGACGAGTGGGAAAAGATGCGCGACCCCAACTACCAGCGCGCCGAAACCAAAGAAGCGCGCCCGCCCGGCGCGGAGGAAGCCGCCGCCGACATTACCCGCGATACCAAGGCTTTCACCGCCGCCATCCGCAACCGGGTTTTTGCTTTCCTGCGCGGCCTGGTGAATCAGGATTACGAGCAGGCCATTGCCAATCTCACCTCACCACAAGACCCGGACGGCGCGCCCTGGAGCGCCGACCGCCTCCAGCAGGCGCTGGACGCCTACCACGCCGAGCATGAGCGCATCCGCCTGGACCCGAACGCCCGAAACATCCGCCACACTTACGTAATCCCCGCCGAAGACAAACGCACCTGGCGCGTCCAGCAGATGCTGGTGGACCCGGAGGGGCACAACGATTGGGTGGCGGAATTTGAAGCGGACCTGGCCGGGTCCCGGGAGGCCGGGGAACCGGCGCTGCGGCTGGCGCGGATCGGGAGTTTGGCCTGAGGGCCTTTTTCCGTCGCCCCCGGCTCGCGCGCCCCCTGGCTAGGGCGTGTAGGAATGCCGGTAGCAGAACTCCTTGTATTTTTTGGGATTGTCGAAGGACCAGCCCCGGTAGTACCTGGGATTTTCCTGGAGAAGAACGGCCCGGCCCGCTGTGGTTTCCAGGGCCAGCCACTTTCCAGGCGAAACCTCGGCCAGAACCCAGGCATGGTCTGCTTCGGTTATGGAGTTGATGTCACGATTGACGTTGCCGATTTGAATCTTGGCCGGGAAGCCCTTGGTTCGGACCATGTCCCAGACGTCGCAGGCCATGTCCACGCAAACGAACCTGTCCTCCAGGGAGTAGGTATGGTTTTTGTGGTAGTCGGAAGTGAGCGTCGCCAGGACTTCGACCTTCTGTCGGTCGAGGTCGGAAGTGTCAGCGGAGGCTGCTTGTTGGCATTCGGCCCGGTAATTGGCCATCCAGCGGGCTTGCTCCGCGGCATATTCGGCCGCCTTTTGGGAGTCGTAGCCGAAGCGGCGTCGTACCGGCTCTGGCAACTTATCGAAGGGCACCTTGCGGAGGCCAGTCCATTTAGAGCTTTGCTGGCCAAGTGATTCAATGAGCAGGCCGTCGGGGTAAACCGCTTTTACCGTTTCGCCGGGTTGCAAGAATGCTGGGACTGGCATTTCCGGGGTGAGGGGCTGTGGTTGTGGGTTGGGTCGGGAGGCCAGTGCCGTTGCCTTGGTCCCGCCTGGCAGAATATCCGTGCTCGGATGGGCGGAGGTTTCGCCGCGTTCTGTCGTGGCGAGGGCTGGGCTTGGAACTGGCTGGAGTTGGGTCTGTAAGGCCGGCCATAGTATTATAGCTGCCAAGACATGCGCGGCGACTGCGGCGCAGGCGGCCAGCGCGAGGTTTCTCGTAAGCGCACGTGTACGGTGGATGCTGGCGGATTTGGAATTGGGCTGAGAGCTGACGGGGAGGTTTCGAGAACGGGGTTCCCTCGTTGTCGCCGGGTGCTGCTCCGACGGATGCCGGGAGAACCAATGCCGCAGGGCTGAGGTTGACGCGCCGTCGGGGTGGTGCCGGTCGGCGGGTGGCATTGTCCTGCTGTTCATTGTCTTGGTTGGCTACGGGGCGTCCAAAAATCGGGCAGAAAATGCGCCCCCGCCGTAGCTGGAGATAAGAGAGCATTTCTGCTGCCAGGGAAGGGGAGCCGGCGCTGCGGTTGGCGCGGATCGGGAGTTTGGCCTGAGCCAGGGCTTGCCGCGACCGGCCCGAACTGGTTGAATCTGCGCATGGATACGTTTCTCGAAGCGGCAATCGAAGAGGCGAAGAAGGGCCTCGCCCGCGGCGGCATTCCGATTGGTTCGGTGCTGGTTTGCGACGGAAAGATCATTGGACGCGGCCACAATCAGCGGGTCCAACGGGGCAGCGTGATTCATCACGCGGAGATGAATTGCCTGGAAAACGCCGGCCGGCAGCAGGCCTCGGTTTACCGGCGTTGCACGCTCTATTCCACGCTTTCGCCCTGCCCGATGTGCAGCGGCGCGGCGCTGCTTTACAAGATTCCGCGCATCGTTATCGGGGAAAATACCACGTTCAAAGGGCCGGAAGAATATGTGCGCTCGCAAGGCGTGCAAGTGGAAGTGCGGCAGGACCCCGCCTGCATCCAGTTGATGCGGGACTTCATCGCCGCCCGGCCGGAGCTTTGGAACGAAGATATCGGGGTGTAAGGCCGGCCGAAGGGACCCCGGCGGGAAAACGGGTTAGGCAGCCGCCCGGCCCGGCTTGCGGCGGATGAGGGGCTTGCTTTGACCGGTCACGACGGCCTGGCTGATGTGGATGTGGAGGATATCGTCGCTGCTCGGGACTTCGTACATGATGTCGAGCATCAGGCGCTCGAGCAAGCTGCGCAAGGCGCGCGCGCCGGTGCCCTTCTGGATGGCTTGCACGGCCAGCTCGTGGAGCGCCTCAGTCGAAAACTCCAATTCCACGCCTTCCATTGCCATGAGCTTGGCGTATTGCTTGGTCAGGGCGTTCTTGGTATCGGTCAGAATCGAAACCAACTGCGACTCCGTCAACTCGGCCAGCACCGTCACCATCGGCAGGCGGCCGATAAACTCGGGAATGAAGCCGAACCCGAGCAAATCTTCCGGCTCGACATACTGCAGAATCTCGTGCCGGTTAATGGCCCCGGCCTTGAGTCCGTCCTCCACGGCGCGAAAGCCCATGACGTGTTTGCCGAGGCGGCGCTGGATGATGCGTTCCAAACCAACGAAGGCGCCGCCGCAGACGAACAGGATGTCGCTGGTGTCCACGCGGATATATTCCTGTTGCGGGTGTTTGCGCCCGCCCTGCGGCGGGACGCTGCAAACCGTTCCTTCCAGGATCTTCAACAAGGCCTGCTGGACGCCTTCGCCTGAGACGTCGCGGGTGATGGAGACGTTCTCGGTCTTGCGCGCGATCTTGTCGATCTCGTCGATATAAACAATGCCTCGTTGAGCGCGCTTCACGTCGTAATCGGCGTTTTGCAGCAGGCGCAGGATGATGTTCTCGACGTCCTCGCCCACGTAGCCGGCTTCGGTCAGCGTGGTGGCGTCCGCGATGGCGAACGGCACGTCCAGGATTTGCGCGAGCGTGCGGGCGAGCAGAGTTTTGCCCGAACCCGTCGGCCCGACCATGAGAATGTTGCTTTTCTCAATCTCCACCTCTGCGTGCGGGTCGGCGGGCGGCGCGTCTTCCCCTTCGAGCGGCGGGAGCGGCGGTTCCTGGAGGATGCGCTTGTAATGGTTGTGCACCGCGACGGCCAGAGTTTTCTTGGCGTGTTCCTGGCCGACGCAGGCGAGGTCAAGCCGGCGCCTGATCTCGGCGGGCTTGGCGATGCTGACGCGCGGCTTGGACTTCCTGGCTTGCGAAGCGAGTTCTTTGTCGAGCACCTGCTTGCAGAGAATGACGCAATTGTCGCAGATATAGACGCCCGGCCCGGCAATGAGCTTTTTGACTTCGGCGTGGGACTTGCCGCAAAAGCTGCACAGCGTCAGGTTGGTCGGGCGGGCCATCGCGCGCTATTCTTTCTTATCGGCCAGGCTCGTGGCGCGCTCGGCCAGGCCCGGAATCTCTTTGCGGGACTGCACGACCTCGTCCACCAGGCCGTAGGCCTTGGCTTCTTCGGGGGACATGAAGTTGTCGCGGTCGGTGTCTTTTTCGACCTGTTCGAGCGAGTGGCCGGTGTGTTTGGCGATGATGCTGTTGATGCGCTGCTTGAGCTTGAGCATGTAGCGCACGCGAATCTCCACGTCGCTGGCCGGGCCTTCGGCTCCGCCGAGCAACTGGTGGATCATGATATTCGAGTTCGGCAGGGCGTAGCGTTTGCCCTTGGTGCCGCCGCACAGCAGCACCGCCCCCATGCTGGCCGCCTGCCCGATGCAATACGTGTTCACGTCGCAGGTGAGGAACTGCATGGTGTCATACACCGCCAGCCCGGCGGTGACGCTGCCGCCCGGCGAATTGATGTAGAGATGGATGTCCTTCTTGGGATCGCTCATCTGCA